>Ga0137302_10681_pt1 | contig 11244 bp, 11 predicted proteins | sample Ramsor2O_GlcNAcB_FD_97184 | JGI IMG/M metagenome (GOLD analysis project Ga0137302, IMG submission 97184) | Mouse cecal microbial communities from Vienna, Austria - N-Acetylglucosamine amended with D2O_GlcNAcB | ecosystem: Host-associated > Mammals > Digestive system > Large intestine > Cecum... | reverse complement strand
CCTTTTGTGCAGGCTATGCATGTGGATATTATATGATTAAGCACTATTTAGAAAAAACCGGTAAAACTATTATAGAAGCGACACTGATACCAACCAATGAAATACTCCGAGATATAGAAGACTTTTGGGAAGAATAGGACTAACCTCTTACTTAAATTTCTGCTCATTAGCTTTCCAACGCCAAATAAAGTTCCGCCCCGCGGAAATATATGTCCAATGCATGTGACATTTTAATATAATTGAAGCAAAAAGTTTCATTACAGGCTGCCGATCCTTTTTAACAATGAAAGTAAAATTGATGCACCCGCACGGAGACTTCAGGGTGATACCGGAATATACAATTAATTTTTTAATATTTACTGCTTTTCATTCATTTTAAGGCAGCCGGCAGGATTTTCTATCCTGCCGGCTGCCTTAAAGCCTTCATTGCCCGCCAGCTTCAGCATATCCCGGTCAAATTTCTAATTTCCTGATCGGCAAGCCAGAAGAAAATCGTCTTATCTCCCACAAGTACCTGATCATGTGATTCACAATAACCAATGTTTTTCTCCAGGGACCTCCTTGTGCTTAGCTCATGCCACATCTTCTGTAAGTCCCAGTCCTTATCGTCTTAAAGTTTCTCATAAGAAACCAGTTCATTAACTGGAATACGGGTTTGGCTGTGTCGATTGGGATTCCCCTCTTCCTGGGCGGAATAACCAATCACCAGTATATTAACCGGCTCCAGATTGGGCGGAATATGAAATTCTTCCCGCAGAATATCCGGTTTGAAATAGCAAACCCAGACACTTCCCAGTCCAAGCTCCGTCGCCTGTAGCATCATATGGTCTGTCAGAATTGAGGCATCAATATCCCCGGTCTGCTTATTATCAAATGGGCGGACCCACGCTTTATTGTGATCTGCTAACACAATAATCGCCAGCGGTGCATGGAATACATTTGCTGCCTTTTCAATCTTCGCCATTCCTTCCGGTTCCTGAACAACCAGCAGATGTACCGGCTGGAGATTTGCAGCAGTCGGCGCTGCATGCGCTGCTTCCAGAATCTGATCCAACTTTTCTTTTTCTACCCTCTGTTCCGTATAAGAACGAACAGAAGACCTTTTTTTTGCAATCTCAAGAAAACTCATAAATACCTCCTTTAATCAGGGTGTTAAATTATAATTAATAGTATCTGCCTGCAAGCAAAGGTTGATATTCTTACCAACTTCAGCTATAATTATAGCACTAATATTCATTAGAACAAGTATGCACTTTTATGGTATATAGTACCTAAAAAGATAGTGTAAATTATGGAGGTGAAAAAATGAGATGTCCAAGCACATATAATTGTCCGGTGGAAGCCACATTAGAACTAATTGGCGGTAAATACAAGGCACTGATCTTGTTTCATCTGATAGAAGGGAAGCTTCGTTTCAGCGAACTGCAGCGAAATATCCCAAAGGCTACTCCCAAAATGCTGACACAGCAGCTCCGTGAATTGGAGCGTGACAATCTGCTCTTGCGAACCGTTTATCCGGTAATTCCGCCGAAAGTGGAATACCAGCTTACCGACTTTGGGAAAAGCATTATTCCTGTTCTGGAATCCATGTGTAACTGGGGGAGTAACTATCTTAGAGACTTGATCTGACGGTTATTTTCTATTCTTCTTTTTCTCTGCCTTTTCTTGCTTTTCTTCATACATTTCACGTATCCAAATTTTAACCGGAGCTTTCCACTGCTCCTTTTTATTTGGGATGTTTTTTATCAGACTTTTCGGATTTAATCCCATTTCTTTTGCCATTCGTATCTCTTCATCCGATATCCTGCATTTTTTCTTTGCCTCATCCCACAGTTCTTGTTTGTATGCCATTTCAATCCCCTTTCTGACTGTACATTTCTATTTCATCCTAATTTTTTCTCATACAATGATATATGAAAATTGTTACTGCATTACCCTATTCTGCTATTTTACACTTATCTAATCTTAATTTCAATTGCACGCCCAACATTTTCCATCGTATAACAACATAATGTCACTGTTCAAGCAGTTCCGTACACGATACTGCACGGAATCGGATGGGGTAAAGTGATGGTTTTGCAAATAAAACTTGGCAAAACCTCTTGACAAGTACACTTGGCAGGTGTATGATGATGATGTAAAGAAAACTTGGCAAAACATCAGGAGGTATTGTTATGAATAAGGAACAGATATTAGCAAGAAGCAGAGCAGCGAATGAGGATGAAGGAATGCAGCAGGCTGAAAACACCGGACGCAAAATAGGTTTTATAGCCTTCTGTTTTGTGTTTATTTTTATCATTTTGTTTAGCTTTTTTAATGGTCAGCATAGTTATGCACCTTACGCAATGTTTTGGGCATTTATGGCAGCCGAGGCATATCCCAAATACAGGTTCACCAAAAAGAAAGTATACTTATTATTAACAATTGCGGGATCCCTTGCATCCATAGCTTCCCTTGCAAACTTTATTCTTAACGTGTTGAGGTAAGTATATGGATGAACAGTTAATATTAAAAAACCGTTTAAAGGAAATCCGCTCAGAACAGAAGCTCTCACAAAGTCAACTGGCTGAAATGGTGGGGGTATCCAGAAATACCATTAGTTCTATCGAAACAGGGCAGTTTAATCCAACTGCAAAATTAGCTTTGATTTTATGCATTGCATTGGATAAGAAATTTGAAGATCTCTTTTATTTTTAGCAGAAAGGACCATCCGGCACAGTAATTGATGCGCCGGACGGTCCTTTTCCATTTGAAAACCTAAACACTGCTATGTACATCAGGAACCTTTTCTATGCTTTTTTCAAAAATAAACTGAATATATTTCCTTTTTTTCCATCCGCTCCTACCTTAGTTCCATACATACAGGGCCTGGCAATATCTGCCCACTCCACCTCCGGTTGATTCCTTACTTTTTCCAGAACCTCCCCATTACCATATACACCTGCGCCATTTGTGCCAGGACCAGGATTCATTTCGTGCTCTGTCATCATAGCTTTTACCGTACTGATTCCCATTCCGCAGATAATGGTAATGAGTATGGCTGTCAGGGCAATAGCAAAACAAGCCATGATATTCCGCAGACGGTGAACCTTCATTGTCTCATCCGCAATTTCCTTTACGATATCCTTATTGGAGTTTTCAAACATCACGCTTTACCTCCAACAATTTTACCGTCTTCAATGTGAATTGTCCGATCCGCAAGCTGGGCAATTTCTTCATTATGAGTAATCATAATCACAGTCTGGTTGAATTCCCGGCTGGTCATCTTGAGAAGTCCCATTACTTCCTGGCTGGTTTTGCTGTCCAGATTGCCGGTGGGTTCATCTGCTAATATAATAGCCGGTTTCGCGGACAGCGCCCGTGCGATTGCAACCCTCTGCTGCTGTCCTCCGGATAATTGATTGGGATAAGACTTCATCTTTTTCTCAATGCCCAGCATCGTAGTAATACGCTGAATATACGCATCGTCTACTTTATTACCATCCAGCTTTACCGGCATGATAATATTCTTATATACGCTCAGGACAGTGACCAGATTATAATTCTGAAAGATAAAACCAATTTTTCTTCTCCTGAAAATCGTGAGTTCATCTGGTTTCATCCTGGAAAGATCCTCGCCATCTATGGTAATCTCTCCTTCATCTGCATAGTCTAATCCACCTATTAAATTCAGGATTGTGGTTTTACCGGAACCGCTTGTACCGACTACAGCCACAAATTCTCCCTTTTCTACTGAAAAACTGCTGTGATCCACTGCCTTTACCAAATTTTCTCCCTTGCCATAGTACTTCACAAGTCCTTTTGCCTCTAAGATCTTCATTTTTTCTCTCCTCGCCTGTTATTATATATTTCATATCTCTATTAAAGCAAGAAGTTCTTACAATCTTCTTACAGTTTGTAAATTCAGGTGCATCTTATAACGAAAAATAAGTCCCCAACCGGACAAATGCTTTGATGAACGGTTGTGACACCAGGCTTTATGACAGAATTCATTGTGATATTGCTTTATCTGATCTTTTCCGATATAATAAAGGTAATTTAAGCTTCATCATATTATATCTAATACTATTTCCAAAAAAGGAGTTTGCATATGGGGATGTCATTTATTGAAAAAGAATTTGATATATTTATAAATACCATTCAAAGCAGCGCAGGCAAATGTATATTTGATACAAATATAACTTTTCTTTGCGGCAATCATTATTTTTATGAAAGTACCGGATATACAGGGGAAGAATACCTTTCCCTTTTTCCGGATTTACGCCAGTATTTTAAGAATCATATAGAAGAATTTTACAAAATACGAGATGCCATAACTCAGGCACTTTCCCAGGGAGAGAAAAGATTTACTGCGGATTGTCGTCTGCCGGTTAAGAGCGGCATGTTTATCTGGATACGTATCAACGGAACAATTACAGCAGAAACCGTGAATGGACATCCTGTCTTATATATGGTCAATTCTGATATCAGCGATTTAATCCAGTCAAAAGAAGAAAAGACACAATACCTTGAATGGCTGATGGATGAGTATATGGGCAATATCTATATCAGCGACATGAATACATATGAATTACTCTACGTGAATCGTACAAGCTGTGAAACTCTGAAAACGGATAGAGAAGATGTGATCGGACGCCGATGTTATGAAACAATTCAGGGTAGGACATCCCCGTGTCCTTTCTGCACCAATGACAAGTTACGGACAGATGAATCATATGAATGGGAATTTTATAATCCGGTTCTTGAACGAACTTTTATGATCAAAAACCGACAGATAAACTGGAACGGACGCAAATCACGAATAGAACTGTCCCATGATATGTACAGCTCAGAATTTAAGCTGGCTAAAAAAGAAAGAGAACGGGAAATCCTCTTTAAAACTCTTCCAGGAGGATTTGCCCGTCTGGATGCACGAGATTACCGGTCCATACTCTGGTATGGCGCGGAATTCTTAAAAATTATCGGATATACCAAACAACAATTCGAAGAAGAATTGGATTCCAAATGTGATTATGTGCATCCCGAAGATTTAAAACGCATTGTACAAAGGCTTAAAGAAATTGAAGGCACCGATCAAAGTATCATTATGGAAGCCCGGATTTTTACCCGCAGCGGCGATACCAAAATCCTGACGATCACTTTATGCTATGCAGACGGAGAAGACAGCTGGGATGGCATACCTTCCTTTTACACAGTTGGTATTGATGTAACGAAAGACCGCTTGGAGCAGGCAAGACAGCAGGCCAAACTGGAAGAAGCCTATACGGCGGCACATGTGGCAAACTCAGCGAAAACCAAGTTTTTATCTTCCATGTCACACGATACCCGCACTCCGTTGAATGCTATTATTGGCATGAGCACGATTGCAAAGGCTAATATATCCGATCCCGCCAAATTGGAAGATTGTTTGAATAAAATCGATACTTCCAGCCAGTACCTGTTAAGTCTGATCAATGAAATCCTGGATATGTCCCAAATTGAAGCCGGGAAAATTGATCTTCTTTCGGAAGTTATCAGTCTTCCCAAATTAATACAGAATATAGCCGATATATGCAGACCGTTACTGGATCAAAAGCAGCAGAAATTACAGATTCACATCCATAAAGTACTGCATGAAAATATTTTTACGGATGGGGACAGGTTGCAGCAGGTATTTATGAACTTACTCTCCAACTGCATTAAATATACTCCGCAAAGAGGACGGATCACCCTTTTTATCAATGAATTGGAGCCATTTAACAAAAATAAGGGGTATTATGAATTTATTTTTTCAGACAATGGTATCGGTATGACTAAAGAGTTTCTTCCCCACATTTTCGAACCCTTTTCCCGTGCAGAAGATTCACGGATCAGTAAAATAAACGGCACCGGTCTGGGAATGTCCATTGCAGAGAATATTGTCAAACTAATGGGCGGATCAATTGAAGTCAAAAGTGAAATTAGAAAGGGAAGCCAATTCACCGTCTCCATCCCTTTTGACTTGCCGGATAAAGAAGAATCAGTCACTCACCAACTGACAGGACGTTCCATATTAATCGTAAATGATAAAAAATCTATATGTGAAAATGTAACTACCTTATTGAATGAACATGATATGCAGGGATACCGGGCATCCTCCTCATCCGAAGCACAGGAACTCATAACAGCCGCATATGACCGGGGAGAAGAATTTTTCGCTGTGCTTCTAAACTGGGATCCAGATGATCCGAAAGATACGGATCATCTGAATATTCTCAAAAATATACGCCAATCTCTGGGGCAACATGTTCCTGTTATCATCATCACACCTTATGAATGCCCCACGCATGAAAGCGATTTACTTCAGGCCGGAGCAACTGCATTTTTGACCAGCCCGATTTTTACTTCAAAGATATGGAAAGTATTCCAGCTGCTCAGTTCCGGCAGCAAAATAACTGAAGAAATCGTGGAAGAGGCAACGCATTCTACTTTGAGCGGTAAAAGAATCCTGCTGGTTGAAGATAATGAGCTGAACCGGGAAATCGCTTCTGAACTGCTTCATATGCAGGATATTCTGATTGAAACTGCCGAAAACGGGCAGGATGCCGTTGACAAATTCCTCGCTTCCTGTCCCGGATACTATCAGGCGATTTTAATGGATATCCAGATGCCTGTGATGAATGGTTACGATGCCGCTTCCGCAATACGCCTGCTAGAGCGAAAGGATGCCAAAAAAATTCCCATACTGGCTATGACCGCAAATGCTTTTATAACGGATATCAGCAAAGCCTACAGTGTGGGAATGAACGATTACATAACAAAGCCCATTGATATGGATGGATTAATTAAAACTTTGGAAAAATGGATTCTTCAGTCACCAATGACCAAATTACTGAATCCAGACCGTTAATCAGTATCTTTATGCCCAATCTCTAAAAAAGGAGACCAGATATTCCATCTGATCTCCTTTTTTCATGCCTTTGGTAAGACCTGAATGAACTAATTATTCTATTTTGCCTTTACTGTCAGTGTCTTAGAGGTTTTTTCAAATAATTTTTTGTAGGTTCTTAACTTACTCTTAGGCACCTTTACAGTCATATTCTTTGTTCCATGGTTCATTGCTGTCTTCACCGTTTTTAACTTTGTACTGTTAATTGTGATGGTGCAGTTTTTCTTTGCATGGCAGAATACGTGGTTGCTGATTGTAACCAATCCGGTGCCGATAGTTACTTTTTTCAGATTACTGCACTTAAAGAAAGCGCCTCTTTCCAATGTCTTTACATTATTTCCAATGGTAACACTTTTGATTTTCTTATTGTTTTTGAAAGCGCCGGCAGTAACTTTGGTAACCTTATATTTAATTCCACCAACTGTAATGGTATCCGGTATTTTTATGGATGTAGCTTTTTTATTGGCTGTGCCGATGCAGGATACCGTGTTCAAACCTGTTACTTTGAATTTCAATGATTTTGTATCTGTATAAATGCTTTTCCACTGTGCATATAAAGTAACATTTCCACTGATTTTAATATTTTGTCCCGGTGCATAGCTGGTTCCTTTGCCGTTTGCCGCTGTATTCCATCCAACAAAAAACATCGTTTTACTGATTGTACCTCCTTTAACTGAAGCTGTAGTTCCTGCCATATACTCCTTTGTATCCGAAGGTACACCCGTTACTGACGATTTTGAATTGGCATTATATGAAACTTTATAAGTCTCTATTTTTTCGTATGTAGCAGTTACTGTGACTGTCTTAGCCGGCATTATAAAGCTTGTTGATTCGCTCTTGCTATTTGCAAGCACTACTCCGCCGTTTGTAACTGTCCATTCTTTAAACCTCATGCCTGGAGCCGGAGCATCTGCTTTGATATTCACTTTTGTACCGGCAGAATAACTTCCATCACCTGTACCGCTGTTTATGGTTGCTGCATATACCAGGCTTGGATTCGTTACCCACTTGGCATAGATCGTAGAATTGACACTTATCTCAGCAAGTGTATTTAAAACTGCTCCATCTTTATTAATGACCTGTGTTCCTCTGCCATTTGCTTCTGTATAATAACCGTCAAAAATATAGCCTGTTTTAACTGGGCAATCAATTTCACTGATAGTATCCCCTTCACGGTCGCTAGTTGCATACCAGAGATTCCCCTTAGAGTAAAGCCTTTCTAAACCGGTATTTGCAACACCTTGATTATCCAGACTAACTTCAATATCTCTCATGAATACTAGCTTATAATCACCGTTATACTGCTGACTATATCGGGTACCTACAAAATAATATGTCGTTCCGGCTTCTAACTCATAATTAATATAAAAATTATATTCATTTCCTCCATCGTCATTATACGTTAAGCATTGGTCCGAGTTAACCTCAACACAATTGCCCTCTTGTTCAATTCTATAACAGAGTTCCTCGTACTGTGATTCTGTACATAAATATCCATAAGAATCAATTTCATCTTCAATATAGTCCGTATAAAAGGTGTAATACCCTCCCCCATTTACCGGTGTGGTAAACCGAAATACCTGATAATATGGTGCATCTCCTACGGAAGCCGTTGTACTAAACTCTCTTCCTGTTAAATTAACATCAATAAATTGGATAGGGGTTGATTCTTTTACAGCTCCCATCTCTTCCAGATTATCTTCTGACTGAGCTTCGGTTTCAAACGCTTCCGCTTTGCCTCCCAACGAATCTGGTTCTTCAGCTGCTGCCTCTTCTGTTACAAAAACAGAATTCTCCTGTACCTGGTTAGCAGGTTCAGCTGCCATAACACCAATGCTTCCTCCTTCAGCAACCAATGCTGCAGCCATCATCAATGATAAAACTTTACATAATACCTTTCCTTTTTTATTTGCCATGTTTTTTCTCCTTAATCATTTTATTGTGTCGTGACATCTGTATTTTAGCAAACAGAGTACATCATAAAAACACCAATTATGGGAATAAATGACACATATTTTTTATTTTGCAAATCAAAAAAAGCAAGCTGATACAGTATTATATCTCCTGCTTTTATCATTCGTATAATAGGAACGGTACATGCTCTGGCAGTCCATCCTGCCAGAAACCGGACGGCAATGCCGTCAGTCTGATTTCTTGCAGAATGAACTACTGGTTACTCAGAAAAATCGAAATAACACAACTGAATTCTTTTTTTGGCTATATCTGCAACTGCTTCTCTTCCTACCCCCAAATATTTCTTGGGATCAATATCACCCGGATTTTTCTCCATGCTTAATCTCACTGCATTTGTAAATGCATTTCTTAAGTCTGTTGCATAATTCACTTTACAAATCCCATTTCGAATACATTCTTTCACAACTTCATCCGGTACACCTGAAGTTCCATGTAAAACTAAGGGAATATCAACTGCTGCTCTTATTTCTTTCAGACGCTTTATGTCCAGTTTCGGTTCTCCCTTATAAAACCCATGTGATGTACCAATTGCGACTGCCAGGCTGTCTATCTTTGTTCTTTCTGCAAATTCTACTGCTTGCGCTGGGTCGGTAAACGTTACGGATTCGGATATAGAGCTGTCTTCTTTTCCACCGACACTGCCCAGTTCTGCCTCTACAGATACCCCAAGAATATTACCCAGTTCAGAAACCCTGGAGGTTAAACCTATGTTGTCTTCAAAGCTTAACCGGGAGCCATCGATCATCACGGAGGAATATCCTTCTTTCATAGCATTGGCAGCTAGTTCATAAGAGGAACCATGATCTAAATGCAATGCGATAGGAACTCTTGTATTCCTGATTGCCGTCCTGGCACATGCTGCGAAAAAGTCCAGACCGGCATAATTTACACTGGATGGAGTCGTCTGTAAAATCACAGGACGGTTCAATTCCTCTGCTGCCTGTATAACTCCCTGTACCGTTTCCATATTTTCCACATTAAACGCCGGAACAGCATATCCCATTTCCTGAGCCTTACAGAGAAGTTCTTTTACGGATGCAAATTCCATTTCATTATACCTCCATCTTTTGAATTTTTATCTGCTCTCTATATTTTATGAAGCCTTCCTTACTGCACATCTGGGTTCCCTTTAAAACTAAGGATGCCGCAGAGGCTGCCATTCCGTACCGGAGCATTTCCTGTATCGTCAGCTTTTCTTCTAATGCCGCACAGATTCCGGCGACCATGGAATCTCCTGCCCCCTGGACACCCTGAATTTGTAGCTGCAGTCCCTGAGAATAAAATGCTTCTTTCTTATCACATATAACAGCACCTTTTTCACCAAGAGATACACACACTACTTTCACTCCACTTTCCAGTATCTCTCTTGCCAAAAGCACTACATCTTCTATAGAGTTACACTTTTTATCAAATGCAGTCTCTAATTCGAATAAATTTGGTTTTATCAGGTATGGTTTTGCCTTGATTCCTTCTAAAAGGAAATCTTTTTCTGCATCTAATATGATTTTAACCGGATAAACGGATAATTCTTCTAAGATCTCCTTATAGATTGTCGTATCTACTCCAACGGGGGCACTTCCGCCAATAACTACCAGACTGCTCGCCGCCGCATGTTCTTTGATCAGTGATTTTAATTTACAGATATCTTCTTTTGTCACTTCACTTCCATATTCATTTAATTCAGTCAGAATATTGGTATCCCGATCTAAAATTTTAGTGTTGGTTCTAAGCCGTCCCTCTACCCATACAAATTCAGACGTGATCCCATAGTCACTTAATGTATTTTCAAGAATCTTACCGTTTCCTTTATAATTAAAGCCCAGGCATTCTACCTCTTTGCCAATTCTTTTTACTGCAATGCCCACGTTAATCGCTTTACCTGATGCTTCTTCACAGGAATCCACGACACGATTCAGCTGGCCATATTGGAACCCTGATACAAGAATACTTTTATCTATACATGGATTCAGATTTACAGCAGTAATCATGTTCCTTCTCCCCCTTCCTATGAGCTGTATATTCCATACTCTAAAACCGTATCTACAAATGCCTGCACGTTCTCTGGCGGAACATCGAATTGTGTGTTATGTATAGGAGAAAACACACAGCCTCCTCCCGGCATTAAGAGATCCAGTCTCTCTCTTACCTGCTTTCTCACGTCTGACGGTGAACCGCAGGGATATACGGTCTGGCTGTCTACACCGGCTCCCCATAACACCAGATCTTTACCAAACTCCGCTTTCAGCTCAGCCGGGTCCATTCGATAAGAATTCGCCTGTATGGGGTTTAAGATATCACAGCCTGCTTCTATGAAAGAAGGTATAATATTCCGAATAGAGCCACAGCTGTGGAACATGGTCTTT
>Ga0137302_10675_pt1 | contig 11406 bp, 9 predicted proteins | sample Ramsor2O_GlcNAcB_FD_97184 | JGI IMG/M metagenome (GOLD analysis project Ga0137302, IMG submission 97184) | Mouse cecal microbial communities from Vienna, Austria - N-Acetylglucosamine amended with D2O_GlcNAcB | ecosystem: Host-associated > Mammals > Digestive system > Large intestine > Cecum... | reverse complement strand
CATGTTCCTTGCTAATGCTCTTATTAATTTTTTCATTTCTTCCGGTTCCGGTCAGGCAGCAGCAGTTATGCCAATTATGGTTCCAATTGCAGATTTGACGGGCATTACAAGACAGGTTGCTGTACAGGCATTCCAGTTCGGAGATGGATTTACAAACTGTGTCATTCCTACCATCGGTACTTTGATGGGAGGTCTAGGTTTTGCAGGTATTTCTTATGGGAAATACTTAAAGAAGGCAATGCCTCTTATTCTTGTTCAGATAATTCTGGCGTTTTTTACACTAATGTTTCTTCAGAGCATAGGTTGGACCGGACTTTAGATACTTAAGATACCAATGTAGCAAGAAGGAGGATAACATGACAATACATGAATTAGTCGCTTCACTTGAACCTGAAATTAATACAATCCGCGAACAAATCCACGAAAATCCTGAGCTCGGACTTAAAGAATACAATACAAGCGCTCTCATAGAATACGAATTGCGGGCAAAAACTCATGTTGACAGAATTGAGCATATCGGCGAAACCGGACTTCTGGTGGAAATAAAGGGAACGAAACCGGGCATTGCTCACTGCATCGCACTTCGAGGAGACATGGATGCCCTCCCTATAAAAGAAGATGAGAACCATAAACTGAGAAGCAGGACAGACGGCATAATGCATGCCTGTGGACATGATGTACACACGTCCATCTTATTGGGAGCAGTGAGAGTTCTTGAGCATTACAGAAACCAGATTGCCGGATCCATTCTATTCTTTTTTCAACCGTCAGAGGAAACGTTACAAGGTGGAAAACTGTTTGCTGAAAGCCCCAAAATTGACTTCCATACCATTGACGGCGTGGCTGCCTTGCATGTAACACCTGACTTATGTGCTGGCAAAATTGGAGTGCGCTATGGCGCAATTCTGGGAAGCTCAGACGAGCTTACTATTACAGTAAAAGGAAAAGGCGGGCATGGCGCCCATCCGGACACAGTTATCGATCCCATCCTGTTAGCTTCCCAAATTGTACAGGCACTGCAGATGCTGGTATCCCGTGAGCTTGCGGCAGACCAATCTGGCGTTGTCTCCCTCTGCTCCATCCAGGGCGGAAACGCATTTAATATTATCCCCGACTTCGTTGTATTAAAGGGCACTATCCGCGCTCTGGATTCAAGAGTCCGGGAGCATATATTAAAAAGAATTCCCGAAATTTGTAAAGGTGTGGCTGCAGCTGGACGGGGTGATGCAGAAGTGAGCATCAAACTGGGCCCTCCTCCGCTAATTAATGACAGCCAATGGGTTGATCGGGTAAAGCGCTGCGGCAGCAAACTTCTTGGTCATGAAAATGTAATCGAGCTGGAACATCCCAGTATGGGAGCCGAAGATTTTGCGTTTGTAATGCAGAAGGCACCTGGTGTTTTCGTTAGATTTGGTTCACGAAGTGAAGGGGGGCCTTATGGGGGGCTCCATAGCCCTCACTTTTACTGTGACCGAAAAGCTCTCACCACAGGTATACTTACACTTGCTGGTATTGCTTTAGATTTCTTTGGGGTCGATTTTGAATAATGAAAAAGGAGATAAACAATGATCCAATTACACGGTTCATGGGTAGCAATGCCTACCCCATTTACAGAGAATAATAAAATTGATTTTAATGGTTTTGAAACCCTGATTGACCGTCAAATAAAGTATGGGACTTCACAAATTTTCATTCTTGGTTCGGCAGGGGAGGTGACCCTGCTTACATTGGAAGAGAAAAAAGCCATCGTACATGAAGTGATTAAAATTGTAAACGGAAGAATTCCTGTGTTTTTCAGTGCAGCATCTATGACCACACAGGCAAGCACAGATTTCGCCCAATATTGTGAAAAGGAGGGAGCTGACGGGGTCATTTTTACAGTTCCACCATACGTTTTGATTAACCAGACAGCCACTTTTATTCATATGGATACTTGTATGAGTTCTGTAAGCATACCATGTGGTATCTATAACAATCCCTCCAGGCTTGGAGTTCAGGTTATGCCGGAAACAATTAAAAAACTATCCGATGCACATCCGAATTTTGTAGTCGACAAGGAAGCTCTTCCAAATGTAGAACAACTGGTTCAGGTACAGCGTCTCTGTCAAGGTAAAGTTAAGATTATGTGCTGTGATTTCCCGAAATATTCTATTGTACTTCCAACCCTAGCTGTAGGCGGAACCGGAACAGCAAATATTGGCGGTAATATCATTCCAGAGGAAGCGGCATTGTATTCCCGCCCCTGGACGGATATGAAAATTATTGAGGAATGCAGAGAGAATTATTTTAAATGGTTTCCTCTTCTTCAGCAACTGTACACTTTCTCTAATCCAGTTGTCATTAAAGCTGCTTTAAATATTCTTGGCCTTCCGGGAGGACACCTGAGAAAGCCTTATCAGGATTATGCCGGTAACAAACTGAAAGAGCTTGAAAATTTGATGGGTGAGATGGGTGTCATTGACAAATATGGAGTAAAGAATTGAAAACCGGAGGTTCAACATGGCAGAGAAATTGATTGTTATAGGAGGTACTGCTGCTGGCCTAAGCGCGGCATCCCGAGCACGTAAAGAGAAACCTGACATGGAGATCCAAGTCTTTGAAAAATCCGGATTTGTCAGTTATGGAGCATGCGGTCTTCCCTATTTTGTAGGGGGAATCATTCATGATATCAATGAGTTGGTGGCAATTAACGCAGAATCGTTAAAAAGCAAGCGGAATATATCCGCCTGGATACACCATGAGGTGATTCTCATTGACCCGGAAAAAAAGGAGGTTTCTGTAAAAAATTTAGATACAGACAGAGTCAGTATACATCCTTACGATAAACTGGTGATTGCCACTGGAGCAATACCAGTAGTACCGCCTATTCGCGGAATTCACTCAAATGGAGTATACTATCTGAGAAACATGGAAGATGGCATCCGTCTAAAAGCTGCAGCAAAGGAAAATGGGAGGGTCTGTATCATCGGCGGCGGAGCTATCGGACTTGAGACCGCCGAGGAGCTGAGCAAAGCCGGGCTTTCTGTATCCTTATATGAGCAATTCCCACGACTCCTTCCATTTTTAGACAACGCATTTTCTAAAGCGCTGGAGGATACTCTTATGAAGCGCGGCATAAAAGTACACACGGGCACACAGATATCTGAAATCCTTTGTGAAAACGGAGAAGCCAAAGGTATTCGGACAGCCTATGGAGAGAACGAACCATCAGACATAATCCTTGTATCGGCTGGCGTAAAACCGGCCAGTGCTCTGGCCGAGAAAGCCGGACTTGCACTGGGCCTGAATGGAGGAATTATTGTGGATGATGAGATGCGCACAAGCCACAAGGATATCTGGGCCTGTGGAGACTGCATACAGATGAAAAACAGGATTACAGGAAAACCAGCTTACGTTCCTCTAGGTACAACCGCTAACAAGCAAGGACGTATTGCGGGTGGTAACGTGGCCGGCGGACATGACACCTTTAAGGGAGTATTGGGTTCCATGGTGACAAAAGTGTTTGAGCTTTTTATTGCCGCAACTGGCCTATCACAAGAGCAAGCAGTCAGAGAGGGATTTGACGCGATATCGGTCAGCATCACGAAGGCAGACCGCGCTTCCTATTATCCTGGCGGCCGCGACAATCACATCTGCCTGATAGTGGATAAAAAAACCGGCCTCCTTCTGGGTGCTCAGGGCATTGGAAGTGAAAGTATCCCAGGAAGAATTAATGTACTCGCAACTGCAATTACTTGTGGCATGACTGTAGAAGAGATAAATGAATTAGACTTAGTTTACGCCCCTCCCGCAGCTCCTGTTTATGATCCAATCCTCATCGCAGCAAGTCAGGCAATGAAAAAAATCACAGAATAAACGGTAATCGTTCAGGACGGTGCTTCTTAACCGGATTTTTCGTTCAAGAAGATATGCCGTCCTGCACCGTTACAATAAGAAAATTATTTTTTGCGTTCACGCAGGTTCTGGAAGAAATCCGACATCAGCTTTGAACATTCCTGTTCCAGCACCCCCTCCGCCACCTCTGCCTGATGATTAAATCCCGGCACATGGAGCATATCCAGTACGGACCCCGCGCAGCCGGCCTTGGGATTCATGCATCCCACCGCAATCCTGGGTATACGCGCCTGCACAATCGCTCCGGCACACATGGGGCATGGTTCCAGTGTCACATACATGGTGCAATCCACCAAACGCCAGTCTCCCATCTTTTTGCATGCCTTTTTAATGGAAATAATTTCAGCATGGGACAGCACACTCTTATCCGCGTTACGCCGGTTATATCCCCTGGCTATGATCCTGTCCCCGCAGACAATCACGCATCCGATGGGCACGTCCCCGATGGCGGCCGCCTTTTTAGCCTGGCGAAGCGCCTCCCTCATAAACCCTTCATCCCGCTTTCTCTGCTTCAAACGCTGCTCCTCTGCCGCAAGGGCCGCAAGACGCCGCTTCTCCATTCTCTTTTCATAATTCCTGCGCCGTGTTTCCTGCCCCTTTAGACGGGCTGCTTCTGTTTCTGCTGCCTTTCTGTCGCGGGGTTGGCGGTTTGGTTCTGTGGGTTCCTGGTTTGATGCCAGGGGGTGCTGGTTGGATTCTACGGATTCCTGGTTCGATGCCATATCTTCCTGATTTAATGCCATATTTTCCTCTCCTATATCAATTGGCCCTTTTGCCATGATTTGATTCCTCTTTTTTTAAGGCTTCATGTGTGTTATACTTTTTTATTATAAAGAATAAATCAAAAATTGAAAAGGGACAGGTTAAGAGGCTATGAAAATATGCGGACTGCAAAAGACTACGCTGCTGGACTTTCCGGGCAGGGTGGCCGCAACTATATTTACAGGAGGGTGTAATTTCCGGTGTCCCTTCTGCCATAACAGCGGACTTCTGGGCTCAGACGCAGAAGAATATGAAACCCAGGAGGATATCCTGGCGTTCCTGGAAAAACGCAAGCGGGTACTGGAAGGAGTCTGCATCACAGGAGGTGAGCCTACCCTACAGCCGGACCTGGAGGAGTTCATACGGAAGGTGCGAAGCCTGGGACTGGCTGTGAAGCTGGATACCAATGGCTACATGCCCGGAATACTGAAAGATTTGTGTGCCAAAGAGCTTTTGGATTGCGTTGCAATGGACATTAAAGCCGGACGGAACCACTATGAAGAGGCAGCCGGGGTATCCGGTCTTTCCATGGAACGGATAGATGAGAGTATTGAATTTCTGCTGTCAGGCAGCGTTCCCTACGAATTTCGGACCACCGTTGTCCGCGGTCTTCACACATCGGATGATTTCAGGCAGATTGGACCGTGGATTAAGGGTTGTCCTGAATACTACCTGCAGTGTTTCACGGAATCCGGAGAAGTACTTGTCCCCGGAGTCTATTCAGATTTTACAAAGGATGAAATGACGGCGTTTGCTGATTTGGTACGCCCCTATGTGGGGCAGGTTTCCCTGCGGGGAATTGATTACTAACCCGAATAAGGGTTATGTGATAAATTTTGTATGGCATTTAAGTTAATTGCATCCATGTTTCGCCCCTTCCGGCAAAGTCAGACCGTACCGAAAGGGGCGAATTATTTAATCCTGGTTTTCTAACCGCACATCCGTATACCAGTATCCAAAGCGGCCGTCCTGTGACGGCTGTTTTCTTGCCAGCACGAAATGTGGAAAGCCGAACATGGATGCCATGTATTTTTCATTGCTGTAATAATTGCCGGGGACCCCAAGTATGTATCGGGTCCGCCCCTTTGTCTCATCTCCGATACGGGCTAATATCAGATAACGGTAATTATAGTATCCGTGCAGCAGAAAGCTGTTATTGCCATAATTCCAGTTCTCCCGTGGCAGCAGTCCGATATCCTGAGGCTTAATTGTCAGAATCTCACACCCATTGGCGCTGTCAAATGCCTGTATCTTGGGATACCGCTTGCGCAAGCCATCCCACAGCCTGCCCGGGAAATCAGATTGCTGTTCTTCCTGCTCCAGCCGTTCTAACTCCTGGAAATTTCCCAGTATCATGGTTTCCTCGCCTGCATCAACAGCGGGCACTCTTTCCTCAGCCTGCCCAACTGTTTCGCCGCTGTCACCGGTCTCCGGCCCGGCCGGCCGCATGAAGGGCTTCCTGCCCTGGTATACCTGTTGGTTTACCGGGCGCCGGGATGGCATGGGCTGCTGGTTCTGTGGCCGTTGATTTGGCGCGGGCTGTTGGTTTGACATCGGCTGCTGGTTTGACATCGGCTGCTGGTTTGGCATCGGCTGCTGGTTTGGTACTGGCTGACGGGTTTGCATTGGCTGCCGATTTGGTACCGGCTGCTGGCTCATCGAACTCTGCCCCGGCGTTTGTTGACGTGACGGCATTATCTGACTGCTCGGCATCAGCTGGCGGGGTGCCCTTGACTGTTTATTCGACGTTAGCTGCTGCCCCGGCATTGGCTGCTGACCCGGCATTGGCTGCTGCCCCGGCATAGACTGACGGCTCCGCATTGGCTGCTGATTCATTGGTCCCATTCCCTGTGATGGCTGCTGATTCACCGGATACTGTTCCATCAGCCGTTCCTGCTCCAACTGGCCTCCGGAAGAACCCGTATGCACTGTTCCCGCAGGCATATGCCTGCGTGGCATCCCGGGCCTGGTCATTATGTTTGGTCTGGGAACCGTCCTGTTTTCCGGCATACTATCAGGCTGCAGAGGAATACGGGTATCAGGAACCATTTCTTCCTGCCTGGGCGCTCCCATATTCAGCGGGTCTTGGACGGTCTGAGGCTCACGGGGCATTCTTTCATTTTCCTGAAAAAGCTGTTCTCTTATAGATGTCACATTCTTTTCATCACAGCTGTGCTGAGGCTTTTGCCGCTCCCCAAAATTCCATTTGCCTTTCCAGGCCCCACGGTCTGATTCCTGCTCTCTACCCGCATTTGGCGTCATCATGCCATTCGTCTGTTCCACATCTTCTATTGGCATGATTCCCGCCGGACCTCTATTTCGTAAAACCACTGTTTTATCCGGCTCTGCCTCCTTCTCCGATTGGCACTCTAATCGGGAATCCGGGATGTCTCCTGATTCCTGTGCCTCCTGTATTCCATCCGGCATTTCATCCGGCAGGGATTCCGGCTCCAGCTCCATACTGTCTTCTGCATCAGGCAACAGCTCCGGTTCCAGCGCCAAATCGCCTCCGGCATCCGGGGTACCAAAAGTCTCCATCTGCTTTACAGCTTCCTCTGACTCCTGATTGTTTTGCTGGACGCTGCCGCCCTGCTCATTCTGATTTTCGGACATTTCGGCCGGCTCTGCCTCTACTGACTCCGATACAATTTCTTCTGCCCCGACTGTTTTTTCCGCTGCCTGTTCCAATACTTCTGTCCTTTGACTGGATTCTGCTGTCTGGTTGGCCTCATCCTCCGCCTGGAATACTTCCTCTGACATTCCGGCCGATACCTCTGCCTCCTGTACGGCCTCCACAGTCTCCACGGCACGTTTTAAAGAGGATTCCTGTGTACCGTTCTGTTTTCCCGCAGCGCGCATCTGACGGACCTCTGCCAGAGAACTGCTGAGCACAGGACCGTCCCCGTCTTCCGCTGCATTTTCCCCGGACCGCAGCTCCTGATTCAGTTCTTCCATTTTTCTATGTATCTGCGCCTCTGCATCCCCCAGCTTACTGGAGGTCACATCCGCCAGCTCCACTTCCGCTGCATGGGCCACCGCATCCTCCCAGATGGTTGTATATGCCCGCCATGTATCCCCCTTTTCGTGTATGGTCAGACCGTAGCACTGGTCCATGCTGCAGCCGGAATCAGCGGCATTTTCCACATTTACCACGGCGCGGAACTCACCGCATCCGCTGCGGATAAATATACTGCCCAGGAAAATCTCCTTTCCCGAAGCCAGCAGATAAACCCCCAGGTCGCTGCTTCCAACGTAAACCTTCTTTACATTTACGCTGAGTTTGCATTGCCCATTCCGGGATTCCAGCTTGGCAAACCCGATATTCTTTCCCTTTACCTCACCTTCATAGGCGTAGATATAAGATATCAATCTCCGATAATTGGTCATACTTTCACTCCTCGCACCCATAATCTGCAGCTGCCCTGAACACGGCCTATCTGCTTTTATAAATATTTTATGCATTTACCCCTTGAAAGTATGTTAGGAAAATGTTATCCTGTATTTAAAGATTAATAAAAATTTTTTCCAAAGCAGTGACCCTCTGGAAATCCGGGGCACCGCAACTACTAATAATGTATGGAAAGGTGGCAATTATTATGAAAATCTACAAAGCAAAAGATTACGAAGAATTAAGCCGCAAGGCAGCCAGCATCATCGCTTCCCAGGTACTGATGAAGCCTGACTGTGTTCTTGGTCTGGCAACCGGTTCCACCCCAATCGGCACTTACAAGCAGCTGATTGAATGGTACAACAAAGGCGATTTGGATTTCTCCAGTGTAAAGAGCGTGAACCTGGATGAATACAGAGGTCTTACCAGGGATAATGATCAGAGCTACTACTACTTCATGTATAACAATCTTTTCAAGCACATTAACATCAACATGGATTGTACCAATGTTCCCGACGGCACCCAGTCTGACAGCGATAAGGAATGCTCCCGCTATGAGGACGTGATTAAGAGCCTGGGCGGTATTGACCTGCAGCTTCTGGGTCTGGGACATAATGGCCATATCGGTTTTAACGAGCCGGACGAAGAGTTTGCCAAGACCACTCACTGTGTGAATCTGACCCAGAGCACCATTGAGGCCAATAAGCGTTTCTTTGCTTCCATTGACGAGGTTCCGAAGCAGGCTTATACCATGGGTATCGGAACCATTATGAAGGCTAAAAAAATTCTTCTGGTTGTCAGCGGCTCTGACAAGGCTCAGATCCTCCATGATGTGCTCAGCGGCCCTGTAACTCCTCATGTTCCTGCATCTGTACTCCAGCTCCACAACGATGTGATCGTTGTTGCAGACGAAGCAGCCATGGCTAAATTCTAATATCAGTGCTGCTTATTACCGGCATACTTAATAATGATATTTTATTATGGGAAATCTTATATTAAAAAAAGCCATGCCCCTATCCCAAACCGGAAAGAGGCATGGCTTTTTTAACTTCACATCACATATCAACAAAGCTTAAGGCGGCTGCTCCCGCCCCATCTCCTGAGCCATCTTATTCCGTGACAGCTTCATACATCCCAGGGCTGCCACCAATGTAAATGCCATGGATACCGCACAGACTGGCCAGATAATACTGTAGTTTTTCGTAATGTCATAGATCAGGGATACCAGCAGTGTTCCCGCCATGCCGCCAAACCGGTTCACGGAAACCGCCATTCCATAGATAAGGCTGTAATCCCTGTTTCCGAATATCCTGCTGGTAAGAAGGGTGGGCATGCTGGAGGTAATACCGGACGCAAGCCCATAACAGCGACCTTACATCAAAGGTATCCTGAACGGACAGACGGATGACTGCAATATTGATTATATATATTATCATTCATTTCGGGAGCTTCCTGACCTATGCCGGCAGAAGCAGATATTTACCATTTCCCAAAAATCCACGGAAACCTGCCGGGAGCTGCTGACGCTGAGCAATGAGAACCGTGATACGGACCTGACCCGCGTCATGTTCGACTACTCCTTCTGCATTCCCAATATGTATTTCAAGTCCGCCAACCGGTATCTGGAGAAAGAAATCCAGCACGAAAAAATGTATGCCTCTATATTGCAGAACATGACTCTGGATGAACTGCTGGATACAGATGAGACAATCATCACCAATGCGGCGGCAGCCTGGATATAGAAGAAGTTCCTCCTGGGCTTTAGCCGGGAGAATACCACCGGTATCCTGTTAAAGAAAACATTGCAGGGATTTGAAATCCATACCACACAGCAGGTGCTTGAACGGATTACCGAACATTTCACGGTCTGCCCTGGAACTGATTGGAGCCAGGGAGATCACGACCCAGGAGTTTGACTGCACCTTACAGATCACGGCGGCCAACACACCAACCGTTTTCTCAACGCCCTTCAGCAGAATGGCTTTGCCCAGATTGTAGGTGAAAAAAGTCCCTGATGAAGGGACGTCCCAGCCGTATTGACCGCCTGGAGCTGTAAATGCCTTATAAGGACAGAAGATCAGAGACGGCTGCCCTCAAGTGGAGTCTCCACTTACGGGCAGCCGCCTCTTTTACTTATTTATTCAACAGACTCATAGTCCGCATTATAGGTGAGATAGTCACTATCTCCCTGTTTAATATCATCGCCTTCATAATTGGCGCCGTTCACCTTAAGCTTAAGCTTGGACAGCTCAAAGTTCTCCGTGAAGGTATTGCCAATCTCAGTGAGGAACATCTTGTCGGAACATCCCTCTGCGCTCTCAGCCTGACTTAAGTCCAGGGTTCCGACCGCGTTCTCATCCTTGCCCTCAACGTCAAAACTGAGGACCTTCGTACCGTCAGTCAGCACGCCGTATTCAATCAGCTTGTCTACCAGAAGCTGTGCGTCCAGCCCTTCCGTATCAAGGGAGTCCATATCCTGCACCAGACTTCCCTCGCCGCCGTGATATACGGAAATCACAGCTACCGGCATAACGTTGGGATCCGGAACTTTATCGCTGGCTCCGCCTGTGCTTGGCGGCACCATATCCTCCTGGGATTTAGCTGCTGTAGCAGCGGTGGTGTCTTTTTTCTGTTTTTCAGTGGTAGGTGTACAGGCTGCCAGGGATACTGCCATCAGGACGGTCATGACACCAATCAACCATTTTTTCATAATTGTAAAGCCTCCTTAAATAATCCTATTAAAAGCTTCTGAACCAGGTATTGAGCTTTGTCAGCGCCTTTACCAGGGCCTCCAGCTCCTCCTCTGTCAGTTCTTTTACCACGCTGTCTATCATCTGTTCGTGGAACTTCTTATGATGATAATAAGCCTTAACTCCTTTTTCTGAAAGGGATATGAATACGACCCTGCGGTCCTCACTGCTGCGGTTACGGACTACATAGCCCTTTTTCACCAGGCTGTTCACGGATATAGTCAATGTTCCCACCGTGACCGACAGTTCCCGGGCAATGGATGACATGTTCTTTGGCCTGTCTATGCCGATGGCGTCTATGACATGCATATCGTTATTGGTAATATCACTAAATTCCGAGATGACAATTGCCTTCTGCTCTATATCATTGACATCGCGGAACAGGCTAACCAAAACTTCATTCAGCGTCTCGTAAGCTCCCACGTTTCTCCCTTTCACTTTCTGCTTCAAAAGCTTCTTACTGATTGTACAGTATTTTAAGTGTTCACACAACCCCCTAAATCCTTATAAAATTCTTAAAAGGTTGTGATTCTTTTGTTTCATTTACATTTTTATCCAGATTTACTTTTTAAATACAAGACGCGAAAATGTTTCTCCCCGTTCCTCAAAATT
>Ga0137302_10614_pt2 | contig 11439 bp, 9 predicted proteins | sample Ramsor2O_GlcNAcB_FD_97184 | JGI IMG/M metagenome (GOLD analysis project Ga0137302, IMG submission 97184) | Mouse cecal microbial communities from Vienna, Austria - N-Acetylglucosamine amended with D2O_GlcNAcB | ecosystem: Host-associated > Mammals > Digestive system > Large intestine > Cecum... | reverse complement strand
AGCTGACGAAGCTAAAAGCGGATATCCGGGAAAAGCAAATCGTCCTACTTCGCAGAGAACTTAAGGAAGGAACCCCTTGCCCCGTCTGCGGAGCGATTCACCATGAGCCGGGAAAAGAAACCGAACAAAAAGCCGGGATTCTGCCGGGAGAAGAAAACCGGGTAGAAGAGAACCAGTTAGAAGAGAACCAGTTAGAAGCGAACCGGGTAGAAGAGCTGGAGGAAATGCTGGACAAATGCAATGGGGAAATCCAAAAGCTGGAACGGAAAAAGGACAGTCAGACAGGCATCCTGAATCTTCTCTCACGTAATCTAAATGAGCTGCAGGAGGAAATGAATAAAGCGGCGGGCAGCTGGGAAACGCAGAATGCTTTATTGCTGGAGTTACAGGCTCAGACTGGGATTCTGGAATTTAAAGAAGAAAAGAAACGTTTGCAGAAACTGGAGAAAGACCGGGAAGAAAAAGAAGAGCAGCTACAGACCGCAAGAAAGTCACTGAGCAGCAGCCAGGATCTGCTGAAGGAAATTCAGGCGGATATGAATGCAGCAAAAGAGGCTGCAAATAAAATACAGCTGGAACTGGCACCTCTTGAGAGCAGCATTCAGGAGAAGAAGAGACTTGTTGCGGAAAAAATCGGTGATGACATTAATCCGGAAACATGTGTAGGATTACTGGAAAAAGAACTGGCTTTTCTATTGCATCACTATGAAAGATGCAGGTTGGAATTCCAGCAGGCAGCGGAGGAAAGCCAGGTGATCAAGCAGCAGTCAGACCAACTGCAGGGACAGCTTGAAGGGAATAAAAATGCACGCTTAAAATCGGAGGAAAGACTGAATCAGGAACTGGATCGTCTGGATTTTGAAAATATAGAAGATGTTAAAAATGCCGTTTTAGACAAAGAGCGGTATGAGGAGCTGAAAAACTCCATTGAAAATTATTATAATGAGATACGGGAATGTTCATCTAAAATAAAGGAAACGGGAGAAAAGCTGAATGGAAGAACTGTATCGGAAGCAGAAACAAAGGAATTAAATGCCAGATGCCGGGAACTTGAGGCTGCCCTGAACAAACAAAAGGAGCAGCTGGGAGAATGGAAACAGCAGGTAAAAAGCATCAGAGGGAACCTGGAGAAGAAGAAAAAACTCCGGGGAGAACTGGACGGCGTAGAACATCAGATCGGTATTCTGGAAGACTTAAAAGGAGTCAGCCGGGGAAAACGCTTTGTGGAATATATGGCTGCTGAGCGGCTGAAGTATATCTCCAGAAGTGCATCCAGACGGCTTTCAGAGATTACAAACGGCAATTACGAGCTGGAAACGAACCAGGAAGGGGAGTTTGTGATCCGGGATAATAAAAACGGAGGTGTTCTAAGGGCACCGGCAACGCTTTCCGGAGGGGAGACTTTTGTCACATCTCTCGCCCTGGCGTTGTCTCTGTCGGAAGAAATCCAGCTTAAGGGAACCGCACCGCTGGAACTGTTTTTTCTGGATGAAGGGTTTGGTTCTCTGGACGAAAATCTTCTGGATGTAGTTATGACATCTCTGGAACGGATTCACAATGAGCACCTAAAGGTAGGAATTATTTCTCATGTGGAATCGGTGAAGGCAAGGGTTCCGGTGCGGCTGATCGTAAGTCCGGCACAAAGCGGAATCAGTGGGAGCAAGGTTGAGATAGAGCATTTGTAGAGGAAGAAGGATTATAGAATGAAGCTATTTTTTAGGAGATACTGGTTGATCATTGCCATTGCAGCCATTATTTTGTATCTCATTATTGGGATGATGGCACCTTTTATGGTAATCAAAAAAGTCGGTGCGGATTATAAAATGAGTTCCAGTGTAGATAAATATTATTCCGATACCCTGTCGGTAGACCGGGCATATATCGTGGAAGACAGCATGGATGCGCTGGATGACCGAATCCGAATGATTGAACAGGCGAAGGAGCGGATCATTTTATCCACCTTTGATATGCGGCCCGGATACAGTACCACGGATGTGCTGGCGATGATCTTAAATGCAGCTGACAGGGGGGTGAAAGTTCAGATTCTGGTAGACGGAATCAGCGGCTTAATCCGAATGGAAGGGAAAGATCTTTTTTATGCAGTTTCCAGCCACCCCGGCGTAGAGGTTCGGATTTATAATATGCCAAATCCGGCAAAACCCTGGACCTTTCACGGAAGAATGCACGATAAATACCTGATTGTGGATGACCGGTATTATCTTTTAGGAGGCAGAAATACTTTTGATTATTTTCTGGGAAATTACATCGAAGATGACAAGAGCCTGGACAGGGAAGTCTTCATTTATAATACAGCTGCAGGGACAGAGCGGACAACAGAAAGTTCGTTGTCTGAACTGGAATCTTATTTCAATGAAATGTGGGATTACAAGTACTGCAGGGTTTTTCATTCTGACAGCAAGCTTCAGGAAAAGGATGGCGTAAAAGCAGAAGTGGCAGCTTTAAAACAGCACTATCTGGATCTCAAGAAACAAAAACCGGAGCTATTTGCCAAAGACGATTATTTTGATCAGATAACCGTTCCGGTCAATAAGGCAACGCTGGTTTCCAACCCCAAGGATATCTACGGAAAAGAACCTACGGCATGGTATGAAATGCAGCAATTGATGTCACACGCCAAAGAACGGGTAGTTCTGCATACCCCTTACGCGGTTTTAAGCGATGATATGTATCAGGGAATGAGAGATATCAGTGCTACCGGCGTGGATTTCACCATGCTGATCAATTCGGTGGAAAATGGCGATAACATTGTTGCATCATCGGATTATCTGAAGAATAAAGGCAGAATCATTGATACCGGAGTGCAGATTTATGAGTATGACGGAGGTGAGTCCTATCATGGGAAATCCATCTTAATAGACGATAATATATCCATTGTGGGATCCTATAATCTGGATCTTCGGAGCACTTATGTAGATACGGAACTAATGCTGGTCGTGGACAGTAAAGAGCTGAACCGGCAATTAGAGGGGTATATGGATAAACTGCAGGAGGACGCCAGAAAAGTAATTGATAAAGACACTTATGAGACTCCGGCGCATATCAAAGTTGCCGAGGTACCGTTTATTAAAAAAGTGATCTGGAAGGTATTGGGAGTTGTACTTGGGCCTTTTCGGGTAATGATCTGATAAGAACATAACAGGGCGCTAATCACAGATGGTTACCCATCGTGATCAGCGCCCTTTCTTTTTAAAAAGCTGTTATGATAACTCTACGATTGATATTGCACCATGTGGAGCAGTAGCCGTCAGAGAGGAGTTAAATAAAAAGCTCAGTGTTGTAACCGAAGCAGCGTTAATCAGGAAGGTTCCCGATACGCCAGGGTTTGTAGCTGATAGTGTGGAGGTGCTGTTTGTTACAAAGTCCGACTGGGAGGTTCCGTTTACCTGAGGTGTTACTCCTATAAATCCAGCTAAAGTAACGGTGGCGTTCACAATATAGGATACGGAATAAACATGGCCTGCAGCTAACTGAAACGTAGTTGTCGTAGGTGCAGTGATATCCGTGCCGTTATTGAAAACGACACCGAAGGCAATCGCTGCATTATTTGTTAAAGAAGCTGAAGTTACCGTATATCTTGCATTTGTCTGGGTAGGTGTTGGACCGGTAGGTCCCGTTGCGCCGGTGGCACCCGTATTGCCGGTAGCGCCGGTATTTCCATTCGTTCCTGCAGTTCCGGTAGGACCAGTGGCACCAACGGCTCCGGTAGGACCGGTAGCGCCGTTTGCGCCCGTTGCGCCGGTAGCGCCAGTAGCACCGGCAGCACCAGCCAATCCCGTTGCACCTGTGGGACCAACAGCCCCGGTAGCACCATCTGCGCCAGTAGCACCAGCGGCTCCTGTGGCCCCGGTAGGACCGGTTATTCCATTGGCGCCGGTAGCGCCGGTAGCGCCGGTAGCGCCAGTAACGCCATTGGCGCCGGTAGGACCTGTAGCGCCAACAGCGCCGGTAGGACCTGCAGCACCATCTGCGCCGGTAGCGCCGGTAGCACCCGTTGGTCCATCCCCGCCATCCGCACCGGTAGGTCCGGTGGCTCCAGTAGCGCCGGTTACGCCATTGGCGCCCGTGGCTCCGGCAGGACCAACAGCCCCGGTAGCGCCAGCATCACCGGTAGCGCCGGTAGCGCCCGTATTGCCGGTAGCACCTGCCACACCAGTAGCCCCGTCAGCGCCAGTGGCACCAGTCGGTCCGGTGGCTCCCGTTATGCCTGCAGGTCCGGCATTCCCAGTTGGGCCGGTAGCGCCGACAGCCCCGTCAGCTCCGGTTGGTCCGGCAGCTCCCGTGGGACCGGTAGCGCCGTCAGCACCCGTATTACCAGTAGGCCCGGTAGGTACACATGGATTCGTACAACACAATTAAACAGAGTTAAATTCAACAGATAGGATGTCGTTCTTTTGATTGATGATAATTTTTTTAATAAGATGATGCCAGAATCGCTGCTTTCCCTGCCTGCCCAGTGTATGATAGATTTCTTGAAAGCCGCAGTTTATAATCCTTTCTAATTCGGAACTGTCATTTTCTTCCGAATGAGTTTCGCTGGAAATCAGCTCTAATACATGAAGCTGCTGTATGAGACTGCTATATTCTTGTTCGTATTTTTCCAGACCGATTCTGCTTTTTTGGAAGAGAAAATTTAACCGCTCTATTTCCTTATTAATTTTATCGGGACTAGCTATTGATTTTGTCTTTTTGTGTGTTTTTATATGAATACACTTAGTTTTGCAGCAGTCATATTTCCTTAATAAGTGTTCCAATAAATATAATTCTATCTTTGCTTCATTCAGCGGATTGATTTTGTGCAGTTTATTGTTTGTTCCATAGGAACAGCGGTAGTAAATATATGTTTTTTTTGCACCTGTTTTTTGATACAGAACCCTTGTGGTATAGGAAGCGGACAGTGATCTGCCGCAATATGGACATTTTATCAAACCTGTAAAAAGGTACACTCGTTTACCGGCTGGTTTTCTTACATTCCGGGTTGCTGTTTTTTGAATTATAGCCCAAGTTTCGGCTGAAAAGTATGGTTCGCAATATGAGGTGTTATCTCTGTATTTACCGATATAAAATTCACTTTTCAACATGCTGTTCATGATATCATAGGTAAAGGTTTCATCATAATTTTTTCGGATGTGTTCTACCGTGGAGCGTTTGCTTTGGGACATCTGAAAAAAACGTGCCCATTCGTGGACTATTGCTTCTTTCTCCTGATCAATTACCATTTTTTTTATTCCATTTATACTCTGGGAAGTATAACCATAGGGCATGGAGCATTTGCCGAATATTAATCTGCCCTGAGAGACAGAAGCCTCATTTACAAATTTAATTCTTTCGGATGTGGTGTCTACTTCATTTTGTCCGATAGACAGCATGATATTCAAGTTCAGTCGTCCATCTCTGGTTTCCAGGTTCATGTTAGGTTCGGCAACGGCATACCATGTTACATGGTGTTGGTCCAGAACTTCCTGGACTTTATAAAAGTCTGATACATTTCGAAACCACCTGTCCATTTTCCAGAATAATATTACATCGATCTCGTCCTTTTTTACTGCTTCCAGCAGAGCGTGAATTGCTTTTCTTTTTTTTAACTCCTTCCTGGCAGTCTTTCCCTCATCTGCATATATGCCTGCTATTATATACGAATTTTTTTCAGCGTGTGCTTCCAGGCACATTCTTTGAGCCTCCAGGGATTTTCCATGCATGGCCTGTTCGGATGAAGATACCCGGATATAAAGTGCACAGCGTGTAACAGGCTGGGATTTTTCTGGCATCATTTTACATCCCTCCTTATGTTAAGCAATTTATGAAAAATAGCAATGGTTTATGTGTGCTTATGTGCTGTAACAGGATTATGGAGGAAGCATAATTTATAGGGATGAGATCAAGACGGAGTGCAGGGAATATTGGGAAATGTTTATTTAAATAAATTTAATGAGGATGAGCTTGTATTAGAGAAACATGAAGCAGAGCGCCCGGACCAGGGAAAGCCTGTATTTGGGGATCAACATGAGAAACTCCCGGATCCAGCGCGCGTATTACAATTGCTGATCGCCCTTCTGGAAGAGCAGGAGCAGGTAAAAGTTGACTATGAACTTTTATAAAACAAGAAATGCTGATACATACAAATAATCATAGGATAAGCATAAAAGTTGTGATATAGCAAAATTAATTATTTTACAAGTCATTAATAAACACAATAAATAAATTGTGTTGCTGGTGGAATTTTGTTATAATCGGAACATAAGAACGCAGTGACGAGATATTTCAAATAACATGAAAATGAAGCAACAGGAAAATCAGGAGGATTTTATATGTACAGTATTTCAAATTTAACAGAAAATGATGATATTAAAACTCTGGGGTCAATGGGTCCATTTACAGTAATTGAGTATGAGCGTGATTTGAGTGTAATGCCGTCGGATGCACAGATGGCATATTTCTGCAATGCTATGAATATTCGCAAAAGACAGGTAATCTGTGATATGACCAAAGCAAATATTACGCTTCAGGCTGGAGCAATGCAGTGGATGGTCGGTAATGTCAATGCCACAACCGGAATTAAAGGCGTGGGTGATCTGTTCAGCAAAGCTGTGCGAGGAAAAGTTACCGGTGAATCCGCTATTAAGCCGGAATATACCGGAGATGGCACCTTAGTTCTGGAGCCTACTTACAAGCATATTTTACTAATTGATGTTCAGGATTGGAATGGCTCTATCGTTCTGGACGATGGCTTATTTTTAGCCTGTGACTCTAATTTAAAACATAAGGCAGTAATGAGGTCAAATCTTTCTTCGGCGGTAGCCGGAAATGAAGGGCTTTTTAATCTCAGTGTAAATGGTGCCGGTGTGTTGTGCCTGGAATCTCCATCTCCAAGGGAAGAACTGATCGAGATTACCTTAAATAACGATGTACTGAAAATCGATGGAAACATGGCGATTGCATGGAGCGGCAGCCTGGATTTCACAGTTGAGCGTTCCGGAAAAACACTGATCGGCTCTGCTGCTTCCGGAGAAGGACTTGTGAATGTTTACCGTGGTACGGGAAAAGTACTGATGGCACCGGTTGACAAAGGAATTGCTTAAGATAAAAGACAATGAATTAAAATAATGAATATAAATTTATGTAGAAAGCACGTCTGAGGGGATGTGCTTTTTCGTTTGCAGAATGCTGTCGCTTCGTGTACTTTCATTGAATTTAGAAAAGGAAAAAGAAATATTGAAGTGCGTTATAGAAACGTTATTTTTATATGCTAAGATGATTCCCGTAATAGACCAGTATGAGATGAAACTATTACAGGAAAGGATGATCACATGGAAAATTTAATTTTGGAAACAAAAAATTTATCAAAACGATTTGGCGATCAAGTGGCAGCCAGCAATATCTCCCTGCAGATTGAGAAAAATAGTATTTATGGTCTTCTGGGACCAAACGGAGCAGGAAAGTCTACAACACTTAAAATGATTGTTGGGCTTCTAAGGCCCACAGAAGGGCAGATTATCTTCAAGGGAAAGCCCTGGAAGCGGGAAGCTCTTGCCCAAATAGGTGCCCTGATTGAGGCGCCAGCTCTATATGGAAATCTTACGGCAGAAGAAAATTTACTGGTACATACAAGGCTTCTTGGAATCCCAAATGATAAGATTCACGAAGTGCTGAAAACAGTTGATTTAAAAAATACCGGAAAAAAGAAAGCATCCCAGTTTTCAATGGGAATGAAACAGCGGCTGGGAATTGCGACAGCCCTGCTGAATCATCCGGAATTACTCATTCTGGATGAACCCACCAATGGTCTTGATCCCTTTGGAATTCAGGAATTGCGTGAATTCATTTCTTCTCTGCCTGAAAGGGGGATTACAGTTATTCTTTCCAGCCACATTTTATCGGAAGTTGCCCAGGTTGTGGATGAAATCGGAATCATCAGCGGAGGCAGGCTTTTATTTCAGGGGGTTCCTGATCCTGATGAAGATCTGGAAGCATTTTTTACGGATGTCATTCTCAAAGGGGGAAAAGCAGGATGAATGGTTTGAAATCTGAATTGTTAAAATATAGAAGAACATTGATCAGAAAGCTGATTATATGGATTCCATTGTTTTTTGCACTCTATTCCATTGTGATCAGATTGCTGATACCATCTCTTTCTGACTCCTTTAAAGGAATCCTGGTATTAGTTTTTAACTGGTGGCCAATGATATTTCTTCCCCTTGGTATGGGGCTGTTCGGCAGCATGGCAGCCGCACAGGAAAAGAAGACTGGTAATTACCGCGCACTTCTGGTACATGATATTTCGCCCTCGGTTTTCTGGATGCATAAGGTGGCAGCTATGGCAGTGCACAGCTTCTTTTCAACACTGGTACTGTTTATCTCCGTAATGATTCCGATACTTCTCTTTTCAAAAGGTGAGATACCCATAAGTCAGATTATAACCGGTTGTCTCGTATGCTGGCTGGCATCTCTGGTGTTGATTCCCATACAGCTCTTTGCGGCTGTCTGGAAGGGGATACTTTTCAGTATGGGAGTCGCATTTGCAGGGATGATTGCAGGGATAATAGCAGCGTCTCAATCTTACTGGTTTGTGATACCCTGGTCCTTGGCAACGAGGCTAATGTGTCCGATTATTGGGATTCATCCCAACGGCACCGTACTAAATGCCGGAGATCCGCTGCTTAACACTTCTGTTATACCGGTAGGAATTGCCGTTTCTGTGATCCTGCTTATCATCATCACTGCAATTTCAGGCGTTTGGTTTAGAAGGAGGGAGATATATTGATCAGATTATTATCATCAGAATGGCTGAAAACAAAACGCACCGCGATTCGCTGGATTACTTTTTGCATGCCTGTAATTGCAGCTCTTTGTATAGTGGCGTATCTGTCAGCCAGCAGCGGCATTACATCTGAGTTTGTCTATGAAGGTTATTTTGTCATATGGACAGCGATCATTATTCCGGTAGGAGTGGGGATGTTATCTGGATTTATGATACACGAAGAAGAACTGGCTGGTAATTTTGCAGGTTTTCTGAATACAAAGATTTCCAGGAAGAAGTTGTATTTGGGAAAGTTTCTGATGCTGGTAATCTGCCTGATGTGCTCCACGTTTATTGCGACGCTTCTTCTCTGCCTGGGAATGAAGCTGATTATGCCGGAGGGAGAGCATATTTCTATGTTTATTCCAGCCGCTGCCCTTGCTGTGGTGGGAACACTTCCCATACTGGCAATACATTTGTGGGTAAGCCTGTTATGGGGAATGGGGGCATCCATTGGAATCAGTATGGGCGGAATCCTGATGGCGGCTTTGATCGGTGCAACGGGCATTGGAGGTAGAATATGGATGATCATTCCCTGGTCCTGGCCGGTAAAAATGTCAATGATACCAGCAGTTTATTTTCAGGCTGGATCGTCAGCAGTCAGCATTTCAGTGGGCGGGATAGTAAGATTAGAGTTAATCCTCACCGGAATCGGACTATTTCTCTTTCTGGCTGGCGGAATGCTCTGGTTTAGCAGATGGGAAGGCAGGGAAGTAAGCGAATAAAGGCTAATTGCCGCAAGCGGGTTCGTTACCAATAATTTCATAAACTTGACCAACGGGGAAAACTGGCGGATACTATAGGGGCAGGCTGTAATAAGCCTGTCCGAAATGCATAGGTATGGGAGGCGATGTAAAGATGAGTAAAATATTAATCATAGATGATGAAAGAGAACTGACTGCTCTATTGGAGAAAAAACTAAAAATGAAAGGGCATGAAGTAATGACAGCAGATGACGGCAGGAAAGGCATAGAACTTGCTAAGAGACAGCCGGATCTTATCATCCTGGACATTATGATGCCGGAAGCAGACGGTTTTGAAGTCTGCCATGCTATCCGAAATGATGTGCTATGCCCCATTTTGTTTTTAAGTGCCAAACAGTCGGAAACGGATAAAATCAAGGGTCTGACGCTTGGAGGGGATGATTATATCACAAAGCCCTTTGGATTAAGAGAGTTAATGGCGCGAATCGAAGCGAATTTACGGCGAGAGAAACGATCGCAATATATGAATACCGAGCATAAGCGTCTGAAACTGTACTTTGGCAGCCTTTCGCTGGATTTACGGGGGCGGACTGTCTGCATTGGCAACGAGGAAATTTATCTGACAAAAAGAGAATATGAAATTGTAGAACTGCTTGCCCTTCATGCGGGGCAGGTTTTTTCAAGAGAACAGATCTATGAAAATGTATGGGGATATGATTCTAAGGGGGATGATACAACGGTAGTGGAGCGGATTAAAAATATCCGCACCAAGTTTGCTGCATTCACGCCTTCAGTTCCTTATATTTCCACGGTTTGGGGGATTGGGTATAGATGGAATAAAATATAGAAGGGAAATTATGATGAAGAACCGCTCACTTACAGTACAATTTCGCATCACACTGGTGCTGATTGTAATTGCCAGTTTAATTGCTGCACTGCTTACTTATGGAGGAGCAATCGTGTTGTTTCAACACGCTGTACATAACAATAAGATCAACCCACAGAATTATTATGAACAGCAGATTCCTAAAATAACAGACTATGTCCGGGAAAAAAAATCAGACATTCTGTCTCTAGCCAGTGAAGAGGGGCTTGAAAATGTCATTCAGGGAACCGGACTTTCCTATCAGGTTGTAAACGAGAAAGGCAATATTTTGTATGGCACATATCCGAACCGGATATTTGAAACAAAAGAACAGCTCTATGACAGCCTGAATATGACGCTGCTCATCGCCGGAAATTATATTCGTATCGTGCCCGTTATTGATGCTTATGGAAAAATACAAGGTGCTGTTTCCCTTGCCTATCAATTAACCTTATCTACGGCAAACAACGGCAATACCTGGATAAACTATGCAATTATCTTAGTGGTTTTGTCTCCATTGTTCTATTTCATTGCATTTATTATTTTATTTTCCAGGATGCTGTCGAAAAATATTACCAGACCCCTGCAGCTTTTAAAAGAAGGCTCCCGCCAGATAATAGATAAAAATCTGGACTTCGAAATAGATTATCATGCTCAAAATGAACTGGGTGAACTATGCACTGCTTTCACAGAAATGAAAGATGAACTGAAAAAATCCCTGTCTGCCCAGTGGAGGATGGAACAGGAACGGGTGGAAATGGTGGAGGCACTGGCACATGACCTGAAATCTCCGCTGTCTGTCATAAAAGCATACGCAGAAGCTTTGGCTGATGATACAAAAGTGAATGAAGAACAGCAGCAATACCTTACTGTCATCGAAGAAAATATTGAAAAAAGTGTCTCTCTGGTGCGGCAAATGCAATATACATCTGATCTGGAAAGTTCTGCTGTACCGCTTAATCTGGTTCCGGTAGATCTGCCTGAATTTATGGAGCGGAAAGTACATGATTATGAATTCCAGGCGGAACGAAAAGAAATCTCCATCCGCTTAAATC
>Ga0137302_10672_pt1 | contig 11515 bp, 10 predicted proteins | sample Ramsor2O_GlcNAcB_FD_97184 | JGI IMG/M metagenome (GOLD analysis project Ga0137302, IMG submission 97184) | Mouse cecal microbial communities from Vienna, Austria - N-Acetylglucosamine amended with D2O_GlcNAcB | ecosystem: Host-associated > Mammals > Digestive system > Large intestine > Cecum... | reverse complement strand
ACATATAGTCTTTTGAGAATTTTGCCAGCATTTCCATTACATTTTTTCCATGTGTGTTACTTTTTGCACCCATATATAACCTCCTTAATTACATTCTGCTACCAATGGTCCTGCTAATTCCTCCAAATAAAGAAGTGTACCGGGAACAGTTGGAATATAAGAAGAAGTAACCCATCTTGTTGGTCCATAACGCAATGTCATCCACAGAGACATACCCTGCCATTGCATTCCCCTGGAAAATGCACCATCTGCCCCGCCGATCATACGGTCCGACTGCAGGAACAATCCAGGTCCAATGGTATTAGCGGTACAGGGTACCAGAGTCGTTCGGCTCTTAAAGCTGGTTAATGCATTCTGCTCAATTGTAAGCGGATGCAGCAATGCACCTTTTCTGTAACACTGTTCTTTCCATGCATCATCCGTTTCAAACTCTGCTGCAAAATGCGGTTCCCAGAAAGCAATATGGCACATTCTTCCGATACCATATACAGTAACAAGCCTTGCTCCCTGTTCTTTCAGTCTTTTAATTTTCTCCGGATAAACAGGAAGGTTATCACTGGTTGCAAAATTCCGATGGGATTCCGGTACTGTTAACTCTCCCAGGGGATTATAAAATGCATGTTCCATAGCATATTGGAAGGAACCCGGATCTGTGCTGTCCAGTGTATTCCCATCTTTATCTGCCCATTCATCCATATTAAAGCAGTACAGGTGGTCGCAGGAAACATTCCATCTCTTCAGGTAATATACAATCCACTCATACATTCCCATAGGTCCAACCGGTAAAATAAGTGCAAGGGTCTGTCCCTTTTCTTTTGATTCCCTGATCTCCAGTGCAATTTCATGTCCAAGCTTCACATTGAATTCTTCCACCGATTTACAAGCTGCAATATGAAAATCCGGATTCCAAAAATCCTGTCTCACTGAAATATCCTTTGGGTTATGGCTGCAGCACTTATCAATCTTCTCCATGTCCCATCCCTTTGGATAAAATCCTTCTAATAAACTTCCCCCAACTGTTTCGTTAAAATTAATTTTCATAATATCCTGTCCTTTCTTCCATTACATGGTTTTTGCTTATGTTTTGCCGTAAACGTTTATTATGGCAATAACTGTTTTGTCGTCATCCTTGGATAAACGGTACACGGCCGATACCCCTCTGCATATGTAACCCCGCACTGATACCCCCTGTATCTGGAGCAGGTCCTCACCATATCCAGAAAGTCGATTCCATCGTGTTCCATCATCCACTTAATCTGAGATTCGTGGCATGCAAGAGCCTGTAACTTTCTGTCTATCTGTTTGGTAACATCTACATAATGCGTTGGTATAAAATCTACCCCCGCCAGTGTATCCATAAAATAAATTGGCACAAATTCATTAAACGCCGCATACTTTACGGATTTATGTGCCAGTGTTGCAATAAAACTGCTGTTAAATGCCAGTCTGCTTGTCTCAATATGATCCTGCATATAATCCATATCATTATGGGTTATAATTACATCCGGTTTTACAAATCTCACAACATCTGCAAGAGCATCCACCGCTTCATAATCAAACCGGTTTACCAATATATCTCCAATATCCAGATTAAATACTTTTTTCACTCCCAAAACTTCTCCGGCACATTCTGATTCCACCGCGCGAAGCTTTGCCAGTGGCTCCGGTAAAATTTCCACATGTCCCATATTCCCGTTTGCTGCATGGCACATATACACATCTGCGCCCTGATCCACATATTTTGCAAGTGTACCGCCACAAGCAATCTCCAGATCATCCGGATGGCACCCCACCGCCAAAACATTCATCTTAGTTCCTCCTGTCTCATACTTATTAAATCATTTTTATTTATGATGCCTTACCTGTATCTTATTTTTATATAATATTCTATATTTTGTCTAATGTCAATATATTTTTAAAATAATTTTATAATATTATTCCGTCGTATCGTCTAATTTATATTTAATATTTTCCATTTTTATACACACTTTAACCATGTATTGTTCTTAAACATTAGATTTTAACACTACCATAACATATTTTACTTTATATTATAAATCATTTTTAATATATATTTTCAACACTTTAAAAAGCTAAAATATAATACAAAAAACTTATTTAAAATCATGGGAAGGGAATTGTAAGATGATAAAAAGCAGCGGAAACAATCAGAACATTTATCTGTGCTGGCTGTTTTCGCTGCTCCCCTGCAGTTATGTATATTTCCCTGTAACCTGTTCCTGGGCGTTTAGGCATATCTCAAAACTTTCATATACCTCATTTATGTCAGGCACAGCATCACACCCGGTCTCAATCATTTGGACCAGATGGTCAAATTGACGACCCGTTGGCTTTCTCTGGCTCTGGACATTAATCATTTCATAAACTTTTTCCGGATACTTGTAGTATTCAATCAGATCCCCTTCTTCCTGGTGAGTCTGCCTGTCCTTTCTGTAAATAATTCGGATACTGCCCCTGGGTCCCGAGAACTCCTTCAGGTTATCTGCAGACAGGGTATTGCTCCAGCCTGCTTCGTAATACCCCACAGACCCATCGCATAACTCCATGATCATCATGCCAAAGTTGAAGCTCCCCTCAGGAAGATCCGGCTCCGTTCTGGCACCGGAGGCTGCTACTTTCTTCACATCCGATCCGGTAAACCATTTAATAATATCAACATAATGCACTCCGCAATCCAAAAGCGGAGATGCCTCAGCAAGCATTCGTTTGTACTTTTCCCAATTCATGGTGTGATGGTTTTGCACCATGCGAAAAGCAATGGGCTTTCCTATTGCACCATTCTGAATCATATGTGCCACTTTCTGATAAGTGTCATTATGACGCAGAATGTGTCCAACTAACACTTTGCAGTCCGGATGTTCTTTTACCAGGCGCAAAAATGCCTTACCCTCCTCACGATTTCCTGCAATTGGCTTCTCACAAAGAACATGCTTATGATTTTTAAGGCAGAGAGTAAGCAATTCTAAATGAGTGCTTGGATAAGTTGCAATTATAACAATATCTACATTCTTATCCTTTATACACTCTAAAGGATCGGTACTGGTCAGACGTGCCCCATACTTTTTCCGGAACAGTTCCGCCCGCTTCCTGTCCAGATCGCAGACATACTCCATCCTTACATTAGTCTTATAATAAATATTGCTGATATGAGCCTCTCCCATATGTCCGCAGCCAATCAGGGCTACCCCATATGATTTATCCATTTGCAATCATCCCTCCGGCTTTTTCGATTTCTTTCAAAACAAGTTCCACCGATTTTACAGACTCAGACAAAGAAGCTATAGTCAGCGGCTCAGACACTTGAATCCGGTCTGTAAAATACTTAAGTTCATTGTAATATCCCCCAAGAGAGGAAACATTTCCCCCTATATCATTTTCACTTTCAAACTCTTTTTCAAGCTCCGGAACTATTCTCCCTCCTGCATTTGGATAAACAACCAGAGAAGGGCTGGCAGAAGAAGAAAATACAATCGTAGCCTCCTCTAATTTTATACGGTAATACATTTCAAATGGGAATGCCTCCGGATAATCCCAGCATGCCTCAATGGTCACCGGCAGATTTCCATAATCATAGGCAGCAAAGATCTGCTGTATCATCCCTTTTCTGTCTCTGGATACAGTTGCCTGTATATCCTTTGGTTCCCCCAGCAGGTATCTTACATAATCCACATCGTGTATATGCATGTCCATAGCTACCGTCCCGCTGCATTCTGCTTTTTGCAGCCATCCATTCCATGCCCAGGTTGGTGCCGGACTAACTCTCTTAAAAACGGCAGAACATACTTTTCCATATACTTTACTGGTTACAGCGTCTTTTAGCCACGCATACTCACTCCACAGACGGATACACTGCCCGACCATAACCGGGACCTTTGTCTCTTCTTCTGTTTTTAACAAAAAATCCATCTCTTCTTTTTTCATGCATACCGGCTTTTCAATAAACACAGCCCGTCCTTTTTTCATCGCAGCAGCAGCAAATCTGGCATGCAGATAGGTAGGCAGGCAGATATCAATGGCATCCACCTCTGCATGATCAATTAATTCCATCCCGTCTTCGTATACCTTAGCCTGAAAAGCTTCTGCTGCCTTTACCGCATACTCCTCCCGTATATCAGCTACGGCTGCAACGGTTACTCCTTCTCCCACCAGTGCCTGATAACACGCTGCGTGCATACTTCCCATATATCCTGCACCTATTAAACCAATCCTTAACATAAACTACTCCTTTCTGAATATCCGCTCCATAGAAGCAGAGGTATTATAAATAATCTGATCGCTGTACTGGCTATATGGCGGCAGCATTTCCGCAGTACACCATCCGTCATAGCCTGCTGCTTCAAATGCTTCCATAACTGCTTTCCAGTCTACATCCCCTGCAAGCAGATCTACAAATCCACACAGACCTCCTGCTTCTCTTCTGTAATCCTTAAAGTGAACCTTTTTTATTCTTTGACCAAGTATCTTAATCCAATGTTCCGGATATCCGTTATATACCACATTTCCCACATCAAAATAGGCTCCTACAAAGGGGCTGTCTATCTGATCCAGAAATGTTTTCATTTCCAGCGGGGATACCAGGAATTTATTCCACACATTTTCAATACCTACCTGAATCTCATACTCCTCCGCTGTTTTTTTCAGCTTATGAAATGCTGAAATAGCCCTTTCATAAGCAGTATCATAGGGAATTACTTCTCTTCCCTTAATAAAATCCACCCCTACCGCTCCTGGAATAATTAAAACAGAATCCGCCCCCAGAATCTTAGCCGTTCGAATCTGGCAGACAGCTGTCTCATATGCCTTGTTCCTCTCTTCTTCTTCATTGGCAGTAAATGAATAATCCCAATACAACCCGCTGGCTACACTGTGAATCTGTATTCCGCAAGTCTCCGCTTCTTTTCTTATGAGAAAAAGCTCTTCTTCGGATGTATCCACTGCTACATTTCCGGTACGATCAAGTGCCAGCTCAATTCCCTCAAACCCTGCCTCCGATGCAAGCCTGATACATTTTCGTACATCACTTTCCTGAAATGACCAGATACTAATTGATTTCTTCAAATTAATATTCTCCTTTCGTGAATCTTATCTTTCCTGTTTACATCTGCTCAAAATCCGTATATAATTCTTATAAACCTAATTATAAATCATTTTTAAAAATATACCTTACCATAAACGTCACTGTTTTTATACGATTGGCTCAGACCATGCAGAAAAGAGGGATTTGTTGGTACAATATAACAAATACGAACTAAAAACTGTAGTATCTATTTCGGCTCTTATCAATATCTCATACTATAAACTTCCGAAAAACTTTTTATTTTCCGGAGAAAGCCATAATTTCTGGGAATTTATCTATGCCGATCAGGGAGAACTTGTGATTACAGCCGGCGAAAGACGTTATTTACTGAAAGCTGGCGAACTTGCTTTTCACCAGCCCGGAGAATTTCATAAATTTCAGGAAACAGGACATGGCGGCTCCAATGTCATTGTAGTATCCTTTGTATGCGAAAGCCCCTGTATGGAAACCTTCCGTCATAAGATACTTTTTCTAAACCAAAATGAAAAGCAATGTCTGCACAATGTGGTAAAAGAATCGGAACTTTCTTATGAATCATTTGAGAAAGCTCCTCCCAATATTAACATGAAGAAAAAGAAAAACACTCCCTTTGGCAGTGACCAGCTGCTAAAAACCAGCCTGGAACAGCTTATTATCTGCATTCACAGGCACGATGACAGCATTGGCATCCGAGAGCGCTGTATTCGTTCAAATGAACTGCTAAACCATGCAGCCACCGTAAAACAAATCAGTACACTGCTAGAAACAAAATACCACCAGAAATTAACATTAGACCAGTTGGCTGAAACTGCCGGAATCAGCATCTCCCAGCTAAAAAGAATTTTTAAAGAACAAACGGGATATTCCGTCATTACTTATCTGACAAGAATACGGATCGGCGAAGCAAAAAGGCTGATTCAGGAGAGTAATTATACGTTTACACAGATTGCTGAAAAGACCGGATTTGACAATATCTATTACTTTTCCAGACGTTTTAAGGAGATAACCGGAATTACACCTTCAGAATATGCACTGTCACTAAAAAACTGGTAACTGCTGCCTGAAAGAAAACAAAACAATTGCTTATGAGATCCAATCAGAAAAGGAGGTTTCTATGAATCAAATCGGCGTTATGCTGGAATCGTTTCACACAGACATTTTATCGTCAATTTCACTTGCTGGAAAATGCGGGGCGGACGGTGTACAGTTTTACGGGGGATCCGGCATATCAGACTGCGACAGACTGAGTACAAGAGAAAAGCTGGACATCTGCAAACATCTGCTAAATTGCGGTTTAACCGTCAGTGCCATATGTGCAGACCTGGGTGGGCATGGATTTGCAAAAGAATCCGATAATCCGGAGCGTATAGAAAAGACCAAAAGAATTATGCAGTGGACCCAAGAACTGGACTGTTCCATAATCACCACGCACTTAGGCGTGATTCCAAATGAAAAAAATAATACCTGGCATACACTTGCAGATGCCTGTAAACGCCTGAATGAACTTGGGGAAACCCATCAGATAAAAATTGCACTGGAAACAGGGTCGGAAACCATTCAAACGTTAAACTCTTTTCTAACAGAAATAAACTGCTCTCATATTGCCATAAACTATGATCCTGCCAACCTGGTCATGGTTACAGGGGATGACCCCTGCACCGGAGTTCTCCGGGTACATGATAAAATCGTGCACGTACATGTAAAGGATGGAATCATGCTGAAACAGGCAGATCCTGCATTTATTTACAATTATTTTGCCGAGGGCGGCATTGAGGACTTCCGGCTAAGCGACTATTTTTTGGAAATGCCGCTGGGTAAAGGTTCCGTAAATATACCAAAATGGATAAAAACATTAAAAAGCGTTTCATATAGTGGTTTTTACACCATAGAAAGAGAGACACATCTGGAGGATTGTTACTCTGAAATATCCGCCTGTGTCTCTCTTGTGAGATCTTTACTGGAATGATTGTTCCATTTATTTAGATACTGCTTATTTATGATACTGCGCCATTACTTCTTTCACTACCTGTTCAATAAGCGCATGAATATCCGGCTTATTGCCATAGACCTGTCCCACGGAGCCGAATAATTCCATTTTCTTTCGTACTTCCATCTTTACTGCCTGCACTGCTGCAGGCACCAGGTCTATGATCCCTTTTTCCATATACTCAAATGCACGGAATTCTGCTTCCACAGCTGCAATATTAATATCCGTAAATATATTAACCTTGCTGATACCGCAGTTTATTGCTTTCTTAAAATCTTCATCCTTCAGTCCCGAACCGCCATGCAGTACCAGAGGAACGTCAATGGTATGGGCAATTGTTTTAATACGGTCAAAATCCAGTTTTGGAGGCAGCTTGTAGGCACCGTGTGCCGTTCCTACGGCAATTGCCAGTGCATCTACCCCTGTTTTATCTACAAAGTCTTTTGCCTGTGCCGGATCTGTATAGAATTTACTCGGATCATCCATATGAGAGCTTCCTTCATGAGATCCCTCATTATCTCCCACATGTCCTAATTCCCCTTCAATTGTTGCACCATAAGAGTGGGCAATATCAGCCATCTCTCTTACTTTTTCTATGTTTTCCTCATAACTGTCCGTAGAGCAGTCATACATAATCGAAGAGAACCCCAGATCTAACGCTTTCAGGCAGGCATCTTTTGTCAGTCCATGATCAAAATGAATGACAACCGGCACTTTTGCCTTTTTAGCCATTGGAATTAAAAAATAAGACAACTCTTCCATCGGACCGTAAGGAAGCAAAACCTCTGCGGTCCCCATAATAACCGGAGATCCTGTCTCTTCAGCCGCTGCAATAATCCCCCTGGCCAACTCCAGCGTAACTGCATTGAACAAACCAACTGCATATTTGCCCTTTTTTGCCGGATACAATACATCATTTAAGTTTGCTAACATTTTACCCTCTCCTATTCCTGATGCTGATTGCATCAATTTTAAAATATTTTTATTAATTATAGATTAAAAACAACAGAAAGTCAAACAAAAAGTAATAAAACAAAGAAAAAACAGGATTGTTTTCACAATCCTGTCCCAATATCTATCTATGAATTTCCTCTTTTTGCAAACCTGTTTACAATATACTGATTTGCTTCCAATTCCTGCCTGTCATCCAAAGGCTCAAGCTCCACGTTTTCCCCATATCTGCGTTCCAGTGCCTTGGACAGAAGGTAGTCACAAAGCTGAGGGTTCTTCGGCAGCAGCGGGCCATGCAGGTAGGTTCCGATCACATTTTTGTAGATCACACCTTCATATCCAGTCTCACCATTGTTCCCGGAACCATAAAGCACTTTTCCAAGAGGCTTGTTTTTATTAATAAATGTCCTGCCCCCGTGATTTTCAAATCCCACAATTGGCGTATCAAACAATTCACTTTTTATCACAATATTCTGGATCAGGCGGTCCTTTCCCTGCTCTGTATGCAGGTTTACCAGTCCAAGCCCCTCTATATTGCCGGCATCTGTCATATAATAATTGCCCAGAAGCTGGTATCCGCCGCAAATTGCAATTACTACGCCGTTATCCTCCACATAATTTCTAAAGTCGCCCCGGATGGTTTTCAGCTTTTCACATACCAGCATCTGTTCCCGGTCCGAGCCTCCGCCCAGAAGGACAATGTCCAGCTTGGAAAAGTCAATCTCATCCTCAAGCTGATATTCGATTGTCTCTGCTTCAATTCCACGCCATTCACAGCGCTTCATCATGCATTGGATATTACCTCTGTCCCCGTAGAGATTCAACAAATCCGGATATAAATGTCCAATAATGATCTTCATGCTTTCCTCCGCCCTATCCCTGTTCCAGCTTCTTCAAAATATTGTGGGTACTGTAAAGAGCCGTATAATTTACCAGCACATACAGATTGCCTGTCCCGTTTTGGATGCGTTCCTGAATCGCTTTTTCTACATCCGGTTCCAAAACAGACGGTATATCCACGTATTTCAGCCTCAGCCTCATATCCTGGCAGCGGATTCCGCTGACGGTAATGGAATTGACATTTGCATCCTTAAACCGGTCAAAATCCACATCCCAAAGCCAGGAGATATCGATGCCGTCCTGATCATTGTCATTAATCAGAATAATCACATCTTTTTTCGTATCGTCTTCCATCACTGCTGAAATATTCTGGTTAAACCCTGCCGGGTTCTTCGCCAGGTTCAGCATGATATGGGTTCCATTGATCTCAAATTGCTCCATACGGCCATTTTGAGGGTTGAACCTATATAAGACATCATTGAAGTGTTTTAAATCCATTCCTGCGGTTCTGGCGGCCGTATACGCGGCTAAAATATTGTAGATGTTATAGAACCCTCTGTAGTTAGCAGTAATATGCCTGCCCTCCACGTCAAAAGCCAGCTTACCGCCTGCATAGATATTGGAGGCATCAAAATCCGGATCCGGCCGTTTTAAGCCGCAGGAGGGACATTCATAATCTCCCAGCTGGCTATAATGATAAAAATGGTAAACCAGCTTCTCCCCGCAATTTTTACAGAATCTTCCTTCTCTGATCTCATTGACGCTGGATTCTTCAAATACCTGTTCACTGATACCGTATGTGACATAGGGATTGCCGCTGTCCATTGCCAGATATGCTGACAGAGCGTCATCTGCATTCACAATAACGGTCATGTCCGGTGCCATATGCATGGCCTTCTTTAACAGGTTCATGGTAATATCAATTTCCCCATACCGGTCCAGCTGGTCCCGGAACAGATTAGTGAGCACCATATAATCCGGTTTAAAATGCGGTAAAATCCGTACTGTGGACGCTTCATCAATTTCAATGCAGGCGTAGTCAGCATCCAAATGTCCGTTCATTCCAGCAGACAGTACAAATGCAGAGACTACACCATTTAACATATTTGAGCCCGTATGATTGCAGACTACTTTTTTCTTTTCTGCCTCAATGGCAGAGCAGAGCAGGTTATTGGTTGTAGTTTTCCCATTGGTTCCACAGACAACAAATACTTTTTCCCTTACCTCTCCTGCCAGCTCTGTCAATATCTTAGGATCCAGCCTCAGGGCTATCTGCCCTGCCAGCGTAACTCCCTGTTTTCCGGTCAACCTGCATGCAAATCCAATAAACTTTGCACTCCAGACTGCAAGCAATCTGCGTATATTCATAATGTGCCTCCAATTACCTGAAAAGAGTAATACCGATTACTCGTCCTGTCCATCCTGTAAATCCGTTTCAGAACTGTTATCCAGAGATTCCTGTTCTTCTTTTTCCTTTTCTTCCAGTGCACGCTCTACCAGACTGTCGATGGATGCGTCAGCTGCTTCATCCACTTCTATGGAACCAGCCTCACCTGATGTTTCAGCCTCACCATCAGAAGATTCCTCTTCCAGCAATTCTTCTTCCAGTGATTTTAACATATCCTCTTCCGTCTGATTAGAACTTTCCCTTACTTTCGCAATGCTGGCAACCATAATGTCATTATCCACATCCATGTTAATCAGCCTCACGCCGGAAGTGACACGTCCCAGAACAGAAATGTCACCGCACATCATACGGATTACAATACCTTCCGTACTGATAATCATGATTTCATTTTCTTTATTAACTGCCTTAACCCCGATCACGTTTCCGGTTTTTTCCATGATTTTATAGCATTTCACACCTTTACCGCCTCTGTTCTGTGCCGTAAACTCATTCATATGGGTCAGCTTGCCCATTCCTTTTTCGGAAACAATCAGCAGGTATTCACCCTGTGTATTCAACTGCATTCCAATTACTTCATCCCCGTGGGACAGACTCATACCGATTACACCCATAGAGGTTCTTCCGGTGCTTCTTACATCGGTCTCGTGGAAACGGATACACTGTCCGTATTTCGTAACGAGTATGATATCTTTTTCGTTATTGGTTGTCTTAACTTCAATCAGTTCATCTTCTTCACGAAGGCTGATTGCAGCCAGTCCGGTTTTTCTGACATTTGCATAATCCCGAATCGGCGTCTTCTTCACGATACCGTTCTTCGTTGCCATAAACAGGTATCTGCCAGCTTTATATTCCTTAATCGGGATCATAGCCGTAATCTTTTCACCAGGTGATAGCTGCAGAAGGTTTATAATAGCCGTTCCTCTTGCCGTCCTGCTGGATTCCGGAATTTCATACGCTTTCAGCCTGTATACTTTTCCGGTATTGGTAAAGAACATCAGATAGTGGTGGGTGGAAGTCATCAGCAGATCTTCGATGTAGTCATCATCAATGGTCTGCATTCCCTTGATCCCTTTCCCGCCTCTGTTCTGGCTCTTAAAGTTATCGATTGTCATACGTTTAATATACCCCAGTTTGGTCATTGCTATCACAACGTTTGACCTTGGAATCAGGTCTTCCATGGAGATATCAAATTCGTCAAATCCAATTGAAGTCCTTCTCTCATCCCCAAATTTATCCCGGATGATAATAATTT
>Ga0137302_10671_pt1 | contig 11535 bp, 10 predicted proteins | sample Ramsor2O_GlcNAcB_FD_97184 | JGI IMG/M metagenome (GOLD analysis project Ga0137302, IMG submission 97184) | Mouse cecal microbial communities from Vienna, Austria - N-Acetylglucosamine amended with D2O_GlcNAcB | ecosystem: Host-associated > Mammals > Digestive system > Large intestine > Cecum... | reverse complement strand
ACGAATCACGGAATCTGTCTTTCTTACACATGACATTACCGTTTGGGCAATACATTGTAACACGATATCGCCTACATAGTGGCCATGCTTGTCATTAACGTTCTTAAAGTTATCTACATCTATTACTGCCATAGCCTGGATAGCTTCTGTTCCTTGAAAATGCTCGTCGTAATAACGACGATTGTAGACACTGGTTAGGGAATCAATATATAATAATTTTAAATGCCACTGTTTACCAGACAGGAAGGTGTATTTTTCATAGGAAAACAACCTATCGTAGTCTATTTTATTTCTCATATCCTGATTATTATTTTTAGCCTCTTTTTCTGATGAGATATCCGTCAACTCCCTTTCAAGGATATCCCCGATTTCTTGCAGACACAATAAAAGTATAGGATTAAATGCACCACATTGTCCTTCTATAATCATTTTCAGAGCTTGTTGATGTGAATAAGCTCTCTTATAACATCGCTCACTGGTCAATGCGTCATATACATCAGCAAGAGCAACCACCTGGGCAGCAATGGGAATTTCTTCTCCCTTTAATCCATCCGGATAACCATTTCCATCATATCTTTCGTGATGCCACCTGCAGATTTCAGAAGCTACTTTGACAAGCAGTGCTTCTTGCTGCTCAATTGGCAAGTTCAGTAGTATCTTGGCACCGATTGCCGAATGAGTTTTTATCACTTCAAATTCCTCGGGTGTAAGGCGTCCAGGTTTATTCAAAACTGAATCTGAAATTGAAATTTTCCCAATATCATGCAGTGCAGAAGCTGTACTTATTAAAGAAATATCAGCGTTGGACAAAGGATATTGATCTGTCCGTTGAACCAGCTGCTTGAGCAGATATTTCGTAATCGTATTGACATGCAGTATATGTAAACCACTCTCTCCATTACGAAATTCCACAATGTGAGACAGTATTGAGATCATCAGCTTATTATTTTTTTCCTGTTCATAAAATTGTTCTGCAATAATCTTTTCCAACCGCTTTTGCCGTGCATATAAAAACATCGTATTAGAAATTCGGCGCTGGACAATTGTTGAATCAAAAGGTCGGCTGATATAGTCAAAAGCCCCCAAGTCGTAGGCGCGTTTTATATTCGAGGGAGAATCGTCAGCAGAAATCATTATAACAGCCAAAGTATCATTCCAATGGTATTTGTTTATGTAAGCTAATACTTCAAATCCATCCATTTCAGGCATCATAATATCAAGAAGCAGGAGTGAAAAATCCGTTCTTTGTTTTGAGAGAAGTTCGATTGCTTCTAAACCGTTATCAGCCTCCGCGACATCATATTGATCTTCCAGAATATTTACTAAGAAAGCGCGATTCATTTCTGAATCGTCTACTATTAAGATTTTTTGTTTATTCATAGCTTATCTCTTTTCTAACAATTTTACGGTTCTATTATAAATGTTACCATTACAATTTTTCAATAACCATATTGGACAGGTGTGCAAATAGGTTTGCAATTTTTGATGCTGACAACAAAGATTCTTTATGATATAATTCAAGCTTATAGGAGATGTGTTATGAAACCACAAGAAACAAAATTTACATTTGTATATAAAGAAATTAGACAGTGTATTTTGGATGGTCATGTACTTCCTGGGAGTTCCTTGCAATCCTCAAGAATGTTATGCGATCAATTTCATGTAAGCAGATATACGATTAACCGTGTCTTCGATGCATTGCGTAAAGAAGGACTGATCGAGATTAAGCCTCGTCTTGCACCAATCGTTGTTTCAAGAAAAGATACTACAAAATCAACGGATTCTCTTTCTGACATTTTGAAGCAAAAAGATAGTATTTTGCAGGTATATCAGACTTTTGCCCTTATAATGCCTTCCATTCAGGTTTTTGCTTCACAAGACTGCGATATAGAGATAATGCCTCACTATAAGAAAGCTATGAAAGTATCACGTTTAGGTCTTTCTGCGGGCGGGTGGCGCCCTCCTGCTAATTTGGGTTACGATATAATAAAAGCAGGTGGTAATTCCCTATTAGGCGAACTCTACTCCACATTTGTTCTTTACAATAAGCTAACATTTTTTACAGAAGAGTGTCCCTATTTTTCTAAACAATTTTTACAGGGTCCTGTGTCTGTGACCGGAACTATTATAGATATATTAAAAGGCAAAGATCCATCCATTAAGTACAAAAAATTATCAAATATGTATCAAAAACTTACGGACTCCATTGAAAGCACATTAAAATATTTATCAGACACGACTCCCAAATGTCCTCCGCAAACCGGTATGTTGTTTACGTGGAATCCAATGCGTGGTCACGATTACCATCACTCAAAAATTGTTGATGACTTGAATTTAAAAATTGGTCTTGGAGAATATTCTGTTGGAATGTATCTACCATACGAAAAGCAGTTAGCAAGCCAATACGGTGTCTCAGTCTCAACAATCAGAAAGGCATTATGTGAACTTAGTCAAAGAGGTTTTGTAAAAACATTAAATGGGAAAGGTACTATTGTTATAGAGCCAGATGATACCAGAATTCATCAACTTGCTCTTAATTCTGGATATGCAGAAAAGGCATATCGCTATCTTCATGCCCTGCAGTTAATGGTATTAATCATTCATCCGGCTGCTCTAGACGCAGCCCCACGGTTTACCAGAAGTGAATTGGACGAGTTAGCAGAAAAATTTACGTCTCCAGGTTCCATTTATTTAGCAGATATTATAAAATCCATATTAAAGCATACCACTTTAGAACCATTTTATGTTATTTTATCTGAAACCTGTCGACTTCTTGAATGGGGACATCATTTCACTTATTACAAGTCCAGGAGACATTCACTTTCACATCTTAATAAACAAGTCATTACAGCACTGCAGCAGTTAAGTGAAGGTAATAGGAGTTCCTTTGCAGATGGTATAGCAGATTGCTACCGTTACATTTTAGTCCGTGCAAAGAAAAATATGTTAGAAAAATATAAATTTAACACAGCTAATATTCGCGTTCCAGAGAAATACTAAGGTGTGTATACATACCTGCTCCAAACCATATGTGCAAACACACTCTATCAATTGTGAAAGGAAAAATCTTATTATGAAATGCCCAAACTGCGGGGCGGCACTGGATGATTCTGTGGCGAAATGCCTTTACTGCGGCTCCACTAACTTCCCCGGCGCCGAAAAAGAATATATGAAGGAGCTTCATGAACTCCATAAAGATCTGGAAAAATTAGAAGAAGTCCCCATGGACTGCTTTGAAGATTCTGTCAAAAAAGAATCTGCACGTGCAGGAAAACGCATTGTTATTTCTCTGCTGATAACCGTCCTGGTGGCACTTGGAATCTTTATACTCTTCCGGTTCAATGACTTCCAGCTGCAAAAGCAGGACGCCGCACAGACTGCCTGGGAACGCACTGCATTTCCAAAAATGGATGCCTGGTATGAGAAAGAAGATTACGATGCTGTACTGGACTACATACTGACAGATCCTGAGACACAGAAATATTCTATTTACAACTGGAAGCATTCTGACTTTATCTGGGCATATGCGGATTATCTCATAATTATTAATCCGGAGCAGAACAGTGAAAAAGATATAATGACAGCCATGACTTCACTCCTGATCATGTCCCGCCTGGAAAATATGCGCCAGGAGGATTCCGCGAAAGTAAAAACATACCGGAAAGAAGCCGAGCAGATTTTAAACGAACGCTATAACATGACCTTAGACCAATTACAAAAAAACTATGAGGAGGCGGTAAAAAAATGAAATGTACATTCTGCGGAGGTCCATTAACCTTAAAGGATGAAAAATGTCCTTATTGCGGTGCCCCAAATCCTGATATTCTAAAGCACCGCTCTGATATGAAGCACTATCAGTCTGAATTTAAAAAAACACAGGATGACGTTTATACCACAACTCATAAATTTACGAGTTTCAGTGTCCGCACAAGCATCATCGCTTTTCTGGTCATCCTCAATGTTGCCGCTTTGATCCTGATCGGGTCCGCGTGGCCCATCTACAAAAGCGTCACCAAAAGCACGTTACATAAAAATGAAGCTGTACATAAAAAAGCCATGGACGATCTAATCAAAGATGAAAAGTATATAGAACTGAATGCTTACTTTAATTCAAACAATTTATACCTGGGTGACGAATTTGATACTTACACAGCAATTACAAGGGTGTCAGATAGTTACAACAGCATTTTCAACTCGATTAATTCCATGATCAATCCAGAGCTTTCCAGCAGCTGGTCTCCAAGATATCTGGTTTCCAGCCTCTCTTCCTACTATGAAACCATATCGGGAGAATATTTTTTATATGAGGGAAAATACCTGAATGAACATTTTGCTGCATTAGATGATATTGATCAGAAGATCCAGCTGCTGCTGACCTCTTTCTGCAAACTGACGAAGGAAGATCTGAGTACGCTCCCCAATCTTTCCGCAAATGGAATCCAAGACTTACTGGAAAGGAGATTAGACATCCATGAAGAAGAAACGAATTAGCATATCGGGCATCCTGATTATCATACTGACGATCCTGTTTGTCTTTTTACTCCTTATGGGTATCACACGGCTTAAAGAAGAATTCCGGGGTTATACAAAATATGACGAGCAGTCTTTTGCATCAGATCTCAAATACCAGGATTATGTATCCATACTGCGAAAAACAGCCCAAAATGAAGCCCAGGGTGCCAAATCAAATGAAATTCTTGAAGAATATTATGCGCTTGGGCACTACTATGAGGCTGCTGTTCATTACAAAATTTATAAAGACAGCAACTATACAGAAAAAGCTGCTGCATATAAAGCAGTCATGGATGAGGAAGAAAAGAAAATGGGACAGCTCCAGTCTGAAATACCAGATATGCTGGAAATACTTTTCAACCAATAAATACGTTGATTCAAAAAACGCCTGTATCATGAGATAAAGCTCTCATGTACAGGCGTTTTTAACAATTATCAATGAATATTCTATTACGCTTATACAATCTCATCCAGCGGGCTGATTTCCACGCCTTCCTCTATCAATGTTTTACGGATCTTCTCTACAAATGCCAGGGCTTTTTCCCCATCCCCATGGACACATACAGAGTCCGCTTTAATCGGGATATCTTTTCCGGTAATCGCAGTGACTTTTCCTTCTTTTACCATACGGACAACTCTTGCAATCGCTTCTTCTTCATCCGTAATCATAGAGCCTTCTTTTCTCCGGTTAACCAAAGTTCCATCCTCTTCATAAGCACGGTCTGCAAATACTTCCAGTGCAGTACGAAGCCCGCAGTCTACAGCTGCCTTAGCCAGCTCTCCGCCGGACAATGCCAGGACAATCAGATTCTTGTCAAAATCATAAATTGCTTCGCAGATACCCTTTGCAAGCTCATAATCCTTTGCTGCCATGTTATAAAGTGCTCCATGGGGTTTTACATGCTGCAGACTGATCCCCTGGGCTTTACAGATTCCAGCCAATGCTCCGATCTGATAAAGCGTATAAGCTTTTGCTTCCCCCGGCGTGATATCCATGACACGTCTGCCAAATCCCATAAGATCCGGCAGTCCCGGATGTGCACCAACCCGCACCCCTTCTTTTTTCGAGATCGCCGCTGTCTTCTCCATAACAACAGGATCAGAAGCATGATAACCACATGCCACATTTGCTGATGTAATAAATGGAATCACACGATCATCCATTCCAATTGTATAGTTCCCAAAGCTTTCGCCCAGATCACTGTTTAAATCAACTTTATACATAATTAACTCCTTTCTTTCTGGTACAGCATTGCTCAAATAATTGAGTCATACGCACCGGATTAATACTTTACTAGTGAAGACTGGCACTAGTGCCTCCCGGCGCAAGTTTCACGATCCCAGTTTCATCAACTGTTCAATAAAACCGGTATCCGCTTTTCCTTCGCAAAATGTAGGATGCTTCAGAATCTGATACTGAAAATCAATGTTTGTCTCGATTCCCATGATCACCATTTCATCCAGCGCAGACCGCATCTTCTGCAATGCCGCTTCCCTGTCAGGTGCATGTACGATGACCTTGGCAATCATGGAATCATACTCTGACGGTATGCGGTATCCGGTGTAAAGTCCGGTATCCACACGTACTCCATTTCCCGCCGGCAGATGCATATGTTTAATCACACCCGGACTTGGCATAAAGTTCTTCTCCGGAATTTCTGCGTTAATCCGGCACTCAATGGCATGGCCGCGAAGAAGGATATCGCTTTGGCTAAAGCTCAATTTTTCTCCCATAGCAATTCGGATCTGTTCTATAATTAAATCCGTACCGGTAACCATCTCTGTAACACCATGCTCTACCTGAATACGGGTATTCATTTCCATAAAGAAAAAGTTGCCTTTTGGATCTACAATAAACTCGATGGTTCCTGCATTTGTATAATTTACAGTTTTCGCCGCCAGAATCGCATAGCGGTTCATTTCCTCCCGCATTTTCTCCGAAATAGCAGGTGATGGCGATTCTTCAATCAGCTTCTGATGGTTTCTCTGTACCGAGCAGTCACGTTCTCCCAGGGCTGCCACATTTTTATATGCATCCGCAATAATCTGTATTTCAACATGTCTCGGATTCTCAATAAAGCGTTCAATATACATGGTATCGTCGCCAAATGCATTGGCGGATTCCCTCTGTGCCATATTAAATTGAAATTCAAATTCATCTTCATTCTTAGCAACGCGCATCCCTTTGCCGCCGCCGCCGGAAGATGCCTTAATCATAACCGGATAGCCGATTTCTTTTGCAATCTTTGTACCTGTCTCAGCATCATAAACAGGTTCCTTCGTACCGGGAACAACCGGTACTCCGGCATCCATCATGGTCTTTCTGGCATGGGATTTATTCCCCATACTATCAATTACTTCAGCGGATGGTCCGATAAAAGTGATTCCATTGGCATCACACATCCGTACAAACTCACTGTTCTCAGATAAAAATCCAAATCCCGGGTGTATCGCATCAGCCTCCATATTATTCGCTGCGCTGATAATGCGTTCCATATTCAAATAACTGTTCTTTGCAGGACCTTCCCCAATACAGATACGCTGGTCAGCCAGCTGTACATGAAGGCTGTCTTTGTCCTCCTTAGAATAGATCGCTACACTGCGGATGCCCAGGTTACGGCATGCCCGGATAATTCGAACTGCTATCTCACCCCGATTGGCTATTAATATTTTTTTAAACACAGTCCAATCCTCCTTATATGCCTATAATTTTTTAACGCGGAACAGCGGCTGTCCATATTCTACCTTTTGTTCATTGCTTACTAATATCGCTTCAATCTCACAGTCAAAATCGCTCTCAATTTCATTCATCAGTTTCATTGCTTCCAGAATGCAGACTGTCTGTCCGCCTTTTACCACGTCGCCAACTTTGACAAATGCCGGTTCATCCGGTGATGCCGCCGCATAAAATGTTCCTACAATCGGAGAGGTGATAAAGCACTGCTCCTCTTCTTCTGCCTCTGCTCCGTTTTCTGCAGCTTCCACAGCCGCATAACTGACAGCCATTCCTTCCGGAACTCCAGGTCCATATTTGATCTTGCTCATGGAAATCTTAACGTCTCCTTCTTTGATCGAAAATGTTGTCAAAGATGACTTTTCAATAATTTTTATCAAACCCTCTATCTTTTCTAAATCCATCTAAATACCTCTCTCTCTTTTCCACTTATCTTATTTTACCTATCTGCTTTTATCTATGAGAAGAGTTTTTCCAGCCGCTTTGCAACCAGGCGGCAGTCTAAAACCTCTTTACATGGCTTGTGTATTTCTTTTCTTAAATCATCCATTTCCTTTATCTCATCCAGATAAAGGCTCTGCGCCTCAGAAACGGTAATTGCTTGAAACCGGATCTTATGATCTGTTTTTCTTTGTACCAGCTTCGGTATATCTACAGAAGCAACCGTTGCAATCTTCGCATAACCGCCAGTAGTCTGTCTGTCAGAAAGCATAATAATCGGCTTTCCATGGGATGGTACCTGTACAGATCCCATCGTGATCCCATCCGAGATAATATCTGCTGTATCTTTATATGCAATAAAAGGACCTTCCAAACGGCACCCCATGCGGTCAAAATCACTGGTCACTTCATATTCGCTTTCCAGAAAACTTTCCATTCCCTGCTTAGTGAAATGACTGTCCTGGGGTCCTAGTATAACTCTTAAAACAGCATCCTCCTGGTCAAATTCATCCAAATCCAATTTTCTGGATAAAAAGTATGGAAGATATCTCCTTTTAATTCGGAATCTCACATAATCTCCAGCCTGAAGTTTCCGTCCTTTATATCCGCCTACCTGGCTTCGGATATTGGTTGAACGGCTCCCCATAATAACCGGTATATCCAGATAACTGGAAAATGCAATATACGCCCTGCTTCCTGTTCTGGCACTCTGAAATTCCAGTATATCCCCTTTATTCATATATATAGCGGTATACATAGGAGCCGGCTTTTTATTAATCATTGGCTGGAAATCCCCTCCGGTTATGGCAATAATCGTAGCTGAGGTAAATTCTAATGTAGGACCAATCAGAGTAATCTCAAGCGCCGCCTCATTTTCCGGATTGTCCAGAAGCAGATTGGCAATTTTAAAAGACCGTACATCCATGACGCCTGAGACGCCAAATCCCTGGCTCTGATATCCGGTTCTTCCCAAGTCCTGAACAGTTGTCAGCATGCCTGCTTTTAATACACGAAATCCCATTTTACACACCTCCTTCATGAACGATACACTGATATTCGCCCCGCTTGACTAATTCTTTGATCCGGTAAAACTCAGTCTCATCAATCGGTACAAAACGGATATAATCACCTGCTTCGAACAGAATGGGAATTTCTCTGTCAGGGTCATAAGTCTTCACCGGAGTAAGCCCGATCAACTGCCATCCTCCAGGAGAATCCAGTGGATAAATACCCGTCTGAGAACCTCCGATTCCAACACTTCCTGCACTGATTTTAATCCTTGGGTTCGCCAGACGCGGCGTATGAAGGCGCTCATCCAATCCTCCCAAATAAGAAAATCCGGGCAGGAATCCAAGCATATAGATCAGATAGTCTTTGGAGGAATGCAGACGGATTACTTCTTCCTGTGTCATTTTAGCATTTTCGGCAACTGTCTCTATATCGGGTCCAAATTCTCCGCCGTAGCACACAGGGATTTCTATAATCCGTTTTTCACCTACTTCCGCCATAACGTCCACTTTTACTAATTGACGCATCCGTTCTACAATCATTTCATATGAGATAATTCTGGGATCGTAATTGACCAACAAGGAACAAAAAGCCGGGATCGTATCCACGATTCCTTCGATCTGCTGCTCCTTAATCAGCTGTACAATAGCCGTGATTTTCCGATTGATTTCCGGGCTGATTTCTTTGCCAAACTCAATCAAAATCGCAGAATCACCTGCTGTTAGAATTTCAATTTTAAGCATATTGCTCTCTCCTATTTCAAAAAGGTGCAATCATATTGACTACACCTTTTGTATTTTCTATGCGAATAATTTGCCAAGACCTGAAAGGGAAGTAACTCCCAGATAAGCTGCAAGCAGAACTACCAGGATACCAAGGATCAGCAGCCACTTCGGATGATGGTAATCTTCTCCCATGATACTCTTTTTCTGGGATGCAACAAGGCATACACCTAAAGTAACCGGTAAGATCAGGCCATTTAAGGCACCAGCCAAAACAAGAAGTGTGGCAGGCTGTCCAAGAATTGCCATAACCAGCGTAGAAACCGCAATGAAAGCAATGGTAACCCATTTTTCATATTTTGCAACCGTCTTACTTAATGTCTTCATGAAGGAAACAGATGTATAAGCCGCACCTACGATTGAGGTAACAGCTGCACAAAGCAATACCAATCCAAAGAACCGATAACCCAGTTCTCCTGCACCCTGGCTGAACGCATCTGCTGCAGGGTTTGCGGGATCTAAAGTAAGGCCTTTTGCCACTACACCCAGAATTGCAAGGAATAAGAAAATACGCACAATCGTTGCAATTCCAATACCCATGATTGAACTCTTGTTAACTTCTTTTAAATTCTCTTTCTTCGTAATGCCGCCGTCAATCAGACGATGGGCACCAGCAAAGGTAATATAACCGCCAACGGTTCCCCCAAGAAGTGTTAAAATTGCAGGGAATAACGCTACAGCACCTGTGGATGGGATAAAGGTTTCTTTAATAGCCTGTCCTACAGGAGGCTTAACAATAATGATAACCACAAAAATTACAACAATCATAACTGCGCCAAGTACTTTAGTTAAAGTATCCATAGCTTTAGTGGCATTTTTAAGTAAAAATACGACAATTGCAATTGCTCCTGCTAAAATATAACCTGCTGTCAACGGCAATCCTAACAGGGTATTAAATCCCAGCGCGCCTCCGCCCACGTTACCGATATTAAATACAAGACCGCCCAATACAACCAGTAAGGCTACAAAATAACCCAATCCCGGGAGTAACTTATTCGCCACATCCTGTCCGCGCATTCCGGAAACACAAAGCACACGCCAGACATTCATCTGTACAACAATGGCCAATAAAATAGAAACTAGAATAACAAATCCAAAACTCGCCTGGAAATCACTTGTAAACTTAGCAGTCTGTGTCAAAAATCCAGGACCAATTGCTGATGTAGCCATGATAAATGCAGCTCCCAACAGTGCACCACCATTTGATTTCTTCTTTTTTTCCATACAATTCCCTCTCTCTTCTTTTATAATTACCAGAGTGTATTTAAAATTGCTTTCTGACAGCGCACGTCACACTTTCAAACACACTCCTGAGTCACATAGTCGGTATCTACTGGATATAAATGCACAGCAGACTACAGTTATCGCAGCCGGACCGGCCTGCCATGGTCAGTCATCGCGGCAGTCGCCAAATGGACGCGCCAGCGTGTCCGTTTGGCGACTGCTCGCGGGAGTAAACCAGTGTACCCGCAGAATGTGACTGTAATAGTAAAATTATACATTAAAATTTATTCCTAGACAAGTATATATTTTAAATTCACGGATATCTCATATTACATGAGGCTAAGGCAACCTGAATACGATTCGATGAAAGGCTCATAAGGATTCCAACTCACTAAACGCTTTCATAAATTCTTTCACCCCGTAATTTTCAAACTCCACCTCAATTATGAGATCATCTTCTTTTAATATTTTTCCAATTCCATACTTTTTATGTCTCACCATATCCTGTGCTTTCTGTTCTTCTGGTTCCTCATTAGATAAACTTGCCGGCATTCCCTCTTTTTTTGCCTGCTGGATCTGCCGCTTCAATTCCTGGAGATTCACTTCGGTTTTCTCTCCGGCATCCTGCCGTATCAAATGAGTTGGAATCATTTGGATATATCTGCTTGCACCAGGTATCACCCGATAGTAATCCGGATTGGTATAATAGGATAGTTCCAGATAATCTTTTGCCCTTGTAATCCCTACAAAAAACAGTCTTCGTTCTTCGTCCTCTTCTTCAAAATCTTTCGTGTGCAGTGGTATCAGTCCATAATTTACCCCTGTGATAAAAAC
>Ga0137302_10669_pt1 | contig 11573 bp, 18 predicted proteins | sample Ramsor2O_GlcNAcB_FD_97184 | JGI IMG/M metagenome (GOLD analysis project Ga0137302, IMG submission 97184) | Mouse cecal microbial communities from Vienna, Austria - N-Acetylglucosamine amended with D2O_GlcNAcB | ecosystem: Host-associated > Mammals > Digestive system > Large intestine > Cecum... | reverse complement strand
ACGTCCTGGAATTCAGCAGCCTGACTGAGCTGAAAAAATATCGCAAAAGCCACCCGGAAAAGATGGCCTTCAGTTATAGCTACGCGCTCAGTCAGGGTGTGGATAAGCAGTTCCGCCATATCAACATTGCGGAAGCCGATCACTTCAAACAGTTCCTGCGTCAGATTAAGCGTGCCGGCCTCGATATCCGGGCGATCTGCTGACCGGATGTGATGAATATCCCTCCTGATTGTTGCAATCTTGTAAATAGGGATCGGGGGGGGATGATATTAAGCGGAAAAATTTTTTATTAAATTTATTCTTTCATAAAGGAGTAGCTGTTATGCGATTAGCTTCCCGTTTTGGTCGGTATAATTCCATCCGCCGTGAACGTCCTTTAACGGATGATGAATTAATGCAGTTCGTGCCTTCGGTATTTTCCGGTGATAAACATGAGTCCCGGAGTGAACGTTATACGTATATTCCAACAATCAATATCATCAATAAGTTACGTGATGAAGGTTTCCAGCCATTCTTTGCCTGTCAGAGTCGGGTTCGTGATTTGGGACGTCGCGAATACAGTAAACATATGTTACGTCTTCGCAGGGAAGGGCATATTAACGGACAGGAAGTTCCTGAAATTATCCTGCTTAATTCACATGATGGTTCATCCAGTTATCAGATGATCCCCGGAATTTTTCGTTTTGTCTGCACAAATGGCCTGGTGTGCGGAAATAATTTTGGCGAAATCCGCGTTCCACATAAAGGTGATATTGTCGGGCAGGTTATCGAGGGAGCGTATGAAGTGCTCGGTGTCTTTGATAAGGTCACTGATAATATGGAGGCGATGAAAGAAATTCATCTTAACAGTGACGAGCAACATTTATTTGGCAGAGCTGCACTGATGGTCAGGTATGAAGATGAAAATAAAACGCCAGTGACACCTGAACAGATAATTACTCCCCGTCGTCGGGAAGACAAACAGAACGATCTCTGGACAACCTGGCAGCGGGTTCAGGAGAATATGATAAAAGGTGGATTATCGGGGCGAAGTGCCTCCGGGAAAAATACCAGGACAAGAGCCATTACAGGTATTGATGGTGATATAAGAATCAACAAGGCGTTATGGGTGATTGCCGAACAGTTCAGAAAGTGGAAGTCATGATAATATAAGTAAAGCCCCGAAAAAATTTTCGGGGCTTTACTTATATTATCATTTTTCGGCATTGCTGTGTCGTCTGATATACCTCAATTTCATCAACCGGCTTTCCGGTTGTCTGTAAATATTGTGCCCGCGAAAAATGGTCTGGCAGGAGGCTGCGCAGTTACCGGGTATATATAAGATGGGTTCCCGCTTCGCGGGGCTTCGGCCAGTCAGTATTGTCACTCATATGATATTTTTGTGTGTGGCCTTCCATGCCGCTTTTGCGGCATAACCGGTATCTGACAATGTCTGTAAGATTAATTGTTCTGCACGCTGTTAATTTCCGGAAGTGATTTCTTCGTGGCCGGAAGCCGGATACCTTTACTGCTTTTTATCCCGGTATAAATCCGGTAAACCTCTGATGCGTAGGCAAGACGTCTCTGGTTCTGGCGTTCGGATTTCCTGAATCCTGCATTGTATGCACCAACGGCCTCCCAGGTGACGCCCCATTTTTTAAATGCTATTGCCAGATAATAAGCACCGGTATAAATGTTCATGCAGGGATCTGTTGTCAGATGTTCTGGCTTAATTCCGTAGCGGGCCAGTTCGTTAAAATGCTGGGAATCTACCTGCATCAGTCCGCTGCCATATCCCGTTACCGGATTAATACCGATGGCATTAACCCGGTAACGGGATTCTTTCCATGATATTGCTCTCAGTAAATCAGGATCTATTTTGTAATCCCGGCCTGCAAGATCAAAGCAATCAGTGGCATGGCAGATCTCATTTATAAACATCAAGCAGATGGCTAACATCCATTTTTTCATTTTTCCACCTCTGGTGACTTTATCCGTAAATAATTTAACCCACTCCACAAAAAGGCTCAACAGGTTGGTGGTTCTCACCACCAAAAGCACCACACCCCACGCAAAAACAAGTTTTTGCTGATTTGCTTTTTAAATCATGTAATTAACAAATGCTATTTATATTTAATAATTCTGAATTATTAAATAAAGAGTCGTTGGCGATCCTGTTACGACCCTATAGCGACCCTTATTAGGATCAGTACTGACAATTTTCATGAAAAACATTGATATATATTAGGGGCACCCCTAGCGCCGGATCGCATTTTTTTATAGGATGATCCTAGAGGCGCTGCTAGGAGTGTCTTTCTTACTTGTAAACACTATATGCATATTTATAGTGAAAAGTTCATTGCTTAATGATGAAAGGTTTTATCTTATGGCCAGAGTAATTTTGTATATCAGTAATGATGTCTATGATAAAGTAAATGCGATAGTTGAACAGCGTCGTCAGGAGGGGGCAAGAGATAAAGATATAAGTGTTTCGGGAACAGCTTCAATGCTTCTTGAACTGGGGCTTCGCGTACATGAGGCTCAGATGGAGCGTAAAGAGTCTGCATTTAATCAGACTGAGTTTAATAAATTACTTCTTGAATGTGTTGTAAAAACACAGTCATCAGTAGCGAAAATTTTGGGTATTGAGTCTCTAAGTCCCCATGTCTCCGGGAATCCAAAGTTTGAATATGCCAATATGGTTGAAGATATTCGTGAGAAGGTGTCATCTGAGATGGAACGATTTTTTCCAAAAAATGATGAGGAATAAAAAAGAATTAAAAGTTGATTTACTTCAAATAACAGAGTTTTGATCTGGTTCAATTTGATGACAATTAAGCACATAAAGGGTATATTAATTATGTGGTTAATGCCACGTTAAAACTTGATATTGAAAATCGCCGATGCAGGGAGTTCCTGGCTTCCTGCATCGACTGCCCATAGAATCCTTTGTGAGGAGGTTCCTATGTATCCGGCGGATCGTAGACAACTTAATACTGAACGTCAAATATATTTGGAGCAACAGTTCTGTGTCGATATTTTTCCAATACCTGCTTGTATAAGAAACACTAATGGGGATTTTGTTAGCTACAATACAAATTTCTCTAAGGAATTTATAAGAACTATTGATATCAAAGACTGGTTTTACTCCCTTCCTGTACAGGTGGCTACATCGTTTTTAAGAGAAGAACTGGATGCTATGTCTTTGCCTTCGTCCATGAATAAAATACAGAACGTAACTATAGGTGATAAACTCTGGCTGGTCCAATTTATACCATTAATGTATGGGGAAGTAGTTAATGTTTTATGGCTTTTTTTCTGCAAAAATTCTAATATGATACTGGATTCTTGTAGAGGATTGCTTTCAAATATAACAAATAACAGAATGCTTGAATTTAAAAACAAATCAACGGAAATCCAATGGAAAGTTTTTATTCTTTATTCATTTGGTTTTTGTCATGAATCGATAGCATCTCTTTTGTCTATTACTAATGGTTCTTCCCGGAATGCAATTTCAGAAGTGTATAAGTTTTTCGGTATACATTCAAAACATAATTTGTTAATGATTTTCCATACAAGCGGGATGCATAGTTTATTCTTGGATGAATTGTTTTTTATTTTAAAATGTGCTGAATAGTTGATGTTTCGTTTTTGTTAAAAACAAGGTGACATTATGTCACCTTGTTTTGTTAATGTAATTTACTCTATTTTTGTTTCTATTTTTATGGATTCGTATAATTATATTTAATTATCTAAGTGGCTGAGGGGGAGACTTGAGCAGAAATATAATAAGGCCTGCTCCGGGCAATAAAGTTTTACTGGTATTGGACGATGCTACTAATCACAAGCTCTTAGGTGCCCGGGAGCGTAGCGGGAGAACAAAAACTAATGAGGTGCTAGTCAGGTTACGTGATCATCTGAGCCGTTTTCCTGACTTTTATAATCTGGATGCAATAAAGGAGGGAACAGGGGAAACTGATTCGATAATTAAAGATCTTTAAGTTTATTAATCTATCCACAATAGAGGTAACTTATGAATGCTATTTTGAGTGTTCAGGGTGCTTCTGCGCCCGTCAAAAAGAAGTCGTTTTTTCCTAAATTCACGCGTCTGAATATGCTTCGCCTGGTTCGTGCAGTGATCCCGGCTGCTGTTCTGATGATGTTCTTCCCGCAACTGGCGATGGCTGCCGGTGGTGCCGGTCAGGACCTGATGGCCAGCGGTAACGGTACGGTCAAAGCCACGTTCGGCAAGGACTCCAGTGCGGTTAAATGGGTTATCCTGGCTGAGGTCCTGGTCGGTGCGGTCATGTACATGATGACCAAAAACGTTAAGTTCCTGGCCGGTTTTGCCATCATCTCCGTATTTATTGCTGTGGGTATGGCCGTTGTTGGTCTCTGACAGGAAATAAAACGATGTCGGGAGACGAGAATAAACTTAAAAAATATCGTTTCCCGGAAACACTGACTAACCAGAGCCGCTGGTTTGGCCTGCCGCTGGATGAACTTATCCCCGCAGTAATCTGTATTGGCTGGGGAATGATGACATCAAAATATCTGTTTGGTATTGGCGCAGCGGTTCTGGTTTATTTCGGGATTAAAAAACTGAAAAAAGGGCGGGGCAGCTCCTGGTTACGTGACCTGATTTACTGGTATATGCCAACAGCCCTGTTGCGCGGTATTTTTCATAATGTTCCCGATTCGTGTTTCCGGCAGTGGATTAAATAGAACTGATACCAGGATTATTCTATGGAACACGGTGCCCGTTTAAGTACCAGTCGTGTAATGGCCATCGCCTTTATATTTATGTCGGTGCTTATTGTCCTCAGCCTTGCCGTTAACGTCATTCAGGGGATAAATAACTACCGTCTTCAGAATGAGCAACGCACCGCCGTAACCCCAATGGGATTTAATGTGCCCTTTGCCGTGTCGCAGAACAGTGCCGACGCCTCTTATTTACAGCAGATGGCGCTGTCATTTATTGCCCTCCGTCTGAATGTCTCACCGGAAATCGTCGATGCCTCACATCAGGCGCTTCTGCAATATATCCGTCCGGGCGCACAGAACCAGATGAAAGTTATTCTGGCTGAAGAAGCGAAACTTATTAAAAAAGATAACGTGAACTCAGCCTTTTTCCAGACCAGTGTCCGTGTATGGCCTCAGTATGGTCGTGTGGAAATCCGTGGAATTCGGAAAACATGGATTGGTAACTCCGAACCTTTTACTGATATCAAACATTACATCCTTATTCTGAAGCGGGAAAACGGGGTGACCTGGCTGGATAATTTCGGGGAAACAGACGATGAGAAAAAATAATACGGCAATAATATTCGGCAGCCTGTTTTTTTCCTGCAGCGTGATGGCCGGAACAGGTACGCTGGCCCCCACCGTGGTGCCAATGGTGAACGGTGGTCAGGCCAGTATTGCCATCAGTAATACCAGCCCGAATCTGTTTACCGTTCCCGGTGACCGGATTATCGCCGTGAACAGTCTGGATGGTGCCCTGACCAATAATGAGCAGACCGCCTCCGGCGGTGTGGTGGTTGCCACCGTCAACAAAAAGCCCTTTACGTTCATTCTGGAAACAGAACGTGGTCTGAATCTTTCCATTCAGGCCGTTCCCCGTGAAGGCGTGGGGCGTACCATTCAGCTGGTCAGTGACCTGCGCGGAACCGGAGAAGAAGCCGGTGCGTGGGAAACGTCCACGCCTTACGAATCCCTGCTTGTGACCATCAGCCAGGCCGTCCGTGGCGGAAAATTACCCGCAGGCTGGTATCAGGTCCCGGTGACAAAGGAAACCCTGCAGGCCCCGGCGGGGCTGTCTTCAGTGGCAGATGCCGTATGGACGGGGAATCACCTGAAGATGGTCCGCTTTGCCGTGGAAAATAAAACGCTGTCTGCCCTGAATATCCGGGAAAGTGACTTCTGGCAGCCGGGAACCCGTGCCGTGATGTTCAGCCAGCCTGCCAGCCAGCTACTGGCAGGTGCGCGCATGGATGTGTATGTCATCCGTGACGGGGAGGGCAACTGATGGCCAGTATCAATACCATTGTGAAACGCAAGCAGTACCTGTGGCTGGGGATTGTGGTTGTCGGTACGGTCTCCACGATTGGTGGTGCACTGTATCTGTCTGATATGGACATGTCCGGTAACGGTGAGACGGTGGCTGAACAGGAGCCTGTGCCGGATATGACCGGTGTGGTGGATACGACCTTTGATGACAAGGTGCGTCAGCATGCCACAACGGAGATGCAGGTGACGGCAGCGCAGATGCAGAAGCAGTATGAGGAAATCCGTCGAGAGCTGGATGTCCTGAACAAACAGCGCGGTGATGACCAGCGTCGTATTGAAAAGCTGGGACAGGACAATGCCGCCCTGGCAGAGCAGGTGAAAGCCCTGGGGGCAAATCCCGTCACCGCGACCGGTGAGCCAGTACCGCAGACGCCAGCCTCACCGCCCGGCCCGGAAGGCGAACCTCAGCCGGGTAATGCCCCGGCGATGTTCCCGCCGCAGGGCAACGGTGCTGTTCCACCGCCGACGGCGTTTTATCCGGGGAACGGCACGACACCGCCTCCGCAGGTGACATACCAGTCTGTGCCGGTACCGAACCGTATTCAGCGTAAAACGTTCAGCTATGACGCTGGCAGAAAGAAAGGCCCCTCCCTGCCGTATATCCCGTCAGGGAGCTTTGCAAAATCCGTCCTGATTGAGGGGGCGGATGCCAATGCGTCTGTCACCGGTAATGAATCCACGGTGCCGATGCAACTGCGAATCACTGGCCTGGTGGAAATGCCAAACAGCAAGACGTATGACGCCACGGGATGTTTTGTGGGTCTGGAAGCCTGGGGGGATGTCTCCAGTGAGCGTGCCATTGTTCGCACCCGCAATATCAGCTGTCTGAAGAACGGCAAAACTATTGATATGCCGATTAAGGGGCATGTCAGCTTCCGGGGTAAAAACGGTATCAAGGGCGAAGTGGTGATGCGTAACGGCAAAATCCTCGGCTGGGCATGGGGGGCGGGATTTGTTGACGGTATCGGTCAGGGAATGGAGCGTGCCTCCCAGCCGGCTGTCGGGCTGGGGGCCACTGCCGCTTACGGGGCCGGTGACGTCCTGAAAATGGGTATCGGTGGCGGCGCATCGAAAGCGGCACAGACGCTCAGTGACTACTACATCAAACGTGCTGAACAGTATCACCCGGTGATACCGATTGGTGCGGGCAATGAAGTGACGGTGGTGTTCCAGGACGGCTTCCAGCTGAAAACCGTGGAAGAGATGGCGCTGGAGCAGTCTCAGCGCCAGGCGGAGGAGGGGAACGCTGAAAGCCCGGTTCCGAATCCTCCTGTGGCAGAAAGTCACCTGAATGGTTTTAACACCGACCAGATGCTGAAGCAGCTAGGCAACCTGAATCCGCAGCAGTTTATGTCCGGAGACAAGAGCCAGCAGGACGGGGAAGCCGGTAAGGAGGGCGGAAATGGTGGGTGATGCACTGACATTCCGTACGGCGTTTGTCGTTCGCTGGCTGCTGTGGGTCGTCAGGTTTGTGGTTATCTGGCCGCTGGCGACAATGGCCCTGATGGCTCTGTTTGTTTTATGGAAGGACAATACCACACCAGGAAAATTACTGGTTCAGGAGATTAACTTCGTAAGACAAACAGCCCCTGCCGGGCAGTTTCCTGTAAGAGAATGTCTGCCTTCTCTGCATGACCTTCCGGGGGGAGCAGAGGACATCTGCCGTTACCGTAATGTTGGGGCCGCAGAGTATGTCAGGGAGACTGACCGGTCACTGATGCAACTGGCCACCGCATTCTGGGCAACACTGGCACTGATGTATATGTCGTTTGCGGCAGGCACCGGGAAATATCCGATGTGGCCCGGAAAAATGAAATGTGTCCGGGTGGCAGCCGCAGATGAACGTCTGAAGGAAGTTCTTTCAGAAGACACTTCCCTGCCGGGAAAAATCAGGAAATGCCATGTTTATTTCCCTGATGACAGAGCAATCAGAAATAACGGAGATAAAAATGAACATGCGTAATCTTAATATTATTAAAAGCAGTCCTCAATCACTGCCGAACAATTTTAATATAGCCGCTGTCGGTTTGATGAAGAAGGGGATGTCGATGAGTTTATTTTCTTCTCCGGGGCATATTATGGTTGTCGGACAAACCTGTGCGGGGAAAGCAAATCTGACTGCAGAGTTAATTTCTGTTGTTGTGGGGAATAATAAAAAAGGAGAAGGGCAATGAAAAAGATTTCTTTATTTGTTCCTCTGCTGGGAACCTTATTACTTTCCGGCTGCGCCGGAACGAACTCTGATTTTGAGTGTGATGCCACCACGTCAGATACCTGCATGACAATGGAACAGGCCAACGAAAAAGCCAAAAAGATGGAACAGCCTGCAGATGCAAAGCCGGTTGCGGCATCACTGCCGCGCCTGGCTGACGGGAACTTCAGGACCACGTCGGTGCAGGCCGTTGCGGCGACAACGCCGTCCCGAAGCAGGCCTGCTGTGACAGCACTTCCGGAGCAGAAACTGCTGGCACCACGCCCGCTGTTTACCGCTGCCCGGGAAGTGAAAACGGTTGTTCCGGTCAGTTCAGTTGCGCCGGTAACGCCTCCCCGTCCACTGAGAACAGGCGAGCAGACGGCAGCATTATGGATAGCGCCTTATATTGATAATCAGGATGTTTATCATCAGCCATCCAGCGTGTTCTTTGTTATTAAACCGTCTGCGTGGGGAAAACCACGCATTAATTAACTGGCCCTGAAGTTGTATATCAGCCGGCAATGCCGGCGGGCTTTCTGTATTCAAAATCTGCCTGTAAAACGAGTGCCCTGTGCGTGAAAAGGGATGGGCGGTAGCGTGTCAGAACATGTCGGGAGGAATATTCCGTGAGTGATGAAGCCGATGAAGCATATTCAGTGACAGAACAACTGACCATGTCAGGAATAAACCGGATACGCCAGAAAATAAATGTTCATGGTATTCCTGTTTATCTCTGTGAGGCATGCGGAAATCCTATTCCGGAAGCCCGGCGGAAAATATTTCCCGGTGTGACGTTATGTGTTGAATGTCAGGCGTATCAGGAAAAACAGAGAAAACACTATGCATAAATCAGAAGCTGAAAAAATAGATTCTATTCTGGATGAACATCAACAAATATATCGCAGACATAACCGAATAGATAACATCCTGGCGTATTGTGCGTGTATTGCATGGATTCCCTGTATTATTGCTGCGTTCGGCGTTGATGGTATATATCTGAAAATCCTGTTTGCGGTCCTTGCCTGCAGTGGTGCGGTATGCTTTTTTATTTGCTTCTTCACCCTCCTGCCGGAATCACTCATGGTCCTCAGCCGTCAGAGCCTGGTTCAGCTTATGCGTCTGACTGAAGACGTACCGGATGCGAGACAGGAACTGCTTAACCGTCTGCTGTCCGGTAAAAAACTGACTGGTCGGGATGAAAAGGATATCCGGCGTCTCTGGCAGGAGAAAGTGGATGCAATGCAGGAGTCTGCCACCCGTCAGCGTGAACAGGATACCATCCGGAAGTTTACTGAAGGGAATAAATCCGAATGAGAATCTGCAGTGTTTTATGACCTCATAAGTTAACTGAAGGGATATTCAGTGATTAATATATAAGCGGAGGTAATAAAGAATGCATGCCTTTATTTTTCTTGTGCTGATAAAAAATATTAACGGTGGCGGAAGCTGGAATGTTACCCCTATGCCAAATACGGACGTATGCGTGCAGGTTCTTCGGACAATCGAAGCGCACGGAGGCAGGGGCTTAGGAAATACAGGGGAGTGTATTGAAGTTAAAACAAATGAACCTTTGAACAACGTGATGGAAACACTGAATGGTGGTGGGCAATGAGTGCTTACTGCTTCGAAGGAAAATGAAATGAAGCCGATATATTTAAAATATTTTCTGTCTTTTGTATTTGTTGGTGTTATGGCTATGATTGTATGTATTCCTTTTTACATCGTTTACCTTGCGCAACAACCTGCAACACCAGAACAACTGACAGAGATTTTACAGGAAACTCCCTGTGCAGCAGAAGCATTTCAGGAGACACTTAATTATCAGTCTGAACCTTTAACCATTGGTAAGGCAAATAAAATCGCATCAGAATGCAGAAAAAGAAATGAAATGGCAGAGGCGCGACGGGTAAGAGAAAATGAGCGCAATAAAATACGCGAAAAACAACTTCAGGCATTAAATGATGCTCATTCAGTAAAGGAACGTTAATCCTGGTTTCCTGTTAAAAGCCTCCATTTCTTATTTTGTGCTGTGGTTTTAAGAATGGCACTGCGTGATATATCCACGGCCACAGACTGATATTTTCCTTTTTTAAACGTACTAAGGAATACTCGTATGAGTAATAACCCACTTCAGGCCGTCACTCAGGCGGTTAACTCTCTCGTCACAGCACTGAAACTGCCTGACGAGTCCGCAAAGGCCAATGAAATACTGGGTGAAATGAGTTTCCCGCAGTTCAGCCGTCTGCTGCGTATTTTCATGAAAGGAGATCACTCAATAACTTCCATCGAGATCGGGTAATAACATTTGAACAGATCGCTGAATAACATCGATGGAGATCACTTTTGACTCATTTTGTTATTCAGTGATCTCCATCAATGTTATTGGAACTTCACAGGTGTGTTGATCTGTATCTTTTGCCATTCCGGTAAAGGATACCTATGCCAACAGTTCCAATTTCTATGAGAAAACTTAAAGAAATTCTTAGGCTTAAATACGGTGTTGGACTCAGCCATCGACAAATTGGTCGTAGTCTTGCAATCTCCCCTTCCGTTGTATCCAGATATGCTAATCGGGCGGCTCAACTTGGCATAAAGCAGTGGCCCTTACCTACAGGATGGGATGATACAAAACTAAAACATGCGTTCCTTCAGACCCAGGTTAAGATGAAGAAGCACTCTCTGCCTGACTGGGCTACAGTACACCGGGAACTGCGTAATAAATGCGTGACGCTGCAGCTACTCTGGGAAGAATACTGTGAGCGTAATCCAGGCGGTTTTTACAGCTATAACCATTACTGCCGGATGTACCGTGAATGGCTCAAAACCACTTCACCATCAATGCGTCAGGTACATAAAGCTGGCGAAAAACTTTTCGTTGATTACTGTGGACCTACCGTTGGCGTTACCGACCCTGAGACCGGAGAAATAAGAACTGCTCAGGTCATCGTAGCTGTTCTCGGGGCATCAAGTTACACATGGGCAGAGGCCACCTGGTCTCAGCAGCTTGAAGACTGGGTGATGAGTCATGTTCGCTGCTTCCAGTGGTTGGGTGGCGTTCCTGAACTTGTTGTTCCGGACAATCTGAAAAGCGCCACATCCAGGGCATGTAAGTATGATCCTGACGTTAACCCTACCTACCAGCAGATGCTTGAGCATTATAATGTCGCAGTTTTGCCTGCGCGGCCACGTAAACCGAAAGATAAAGCCAAAGCTGAAGTTGGCGTTCAGGTTGTTGAACGCTGGATCATGGCCCGAATCAGGCATGAGATCTTCTACAGCCTTGCATCGCTTAATCAGCGCATTCGGGAGTTGCTGGAAAGACTGAATAACA
>Ga0137302_10668_pt1 | contig 11619 bp, 8 predicted proteins | sample Ramsor2O_GlcNAcB_FD_97184 | JGI IMG/M metagenome (GOLD analysis project Ga0137302, IMG submission 97184) | Mouse cecal microbial communities from Vienna, Austria - N-Acetylglucosamine amended with D2O_GlcNAcB | ecosystem: Host-associated > Mammals > Digestive system > Large intestine > Cecum... | reverse complement strand
ATTATCGTAGAATTATGAATGCTGTTAAAAATAGTGAAGTTATGCAGAGGCAATGGAATAACTATCAAAAGGATTTTGACTATGCAACAGACATTGCGTTTAAGGATGCGTGTGATGTGGTGGTGGAGTTGATAGATGATTTGTCAGATGATTAATACATAAACGAGACGGAGGAGAAGGATGCGGTTAGCAAACATAAAAATTAAAAATTACCGATTACTTATTGATGCAGATTTGAAAGTAGATGATAATACTACTTTGATTGTCGGGCGCAATAATACAGCAAAAACATCCTGTGTCGAATTAATAGACGAAGTATTGAAAAATAAAGCATTGTCATATGATGACTATCCTTTGATTAGGCGTAAGCATGCATATGTTTTGTTAGCTCAATTTATGCGTAATAAAATATCATTTGATAAACTGTGTGAAAAATTTCCAGTGACATCTATTGATTTTCTTGTTGATTATACATTAGATGACCCCGATATGAATTTAGGAGCACTTGCTCCTTTTATTATTGATGTAGACATAGATACTGACTTGGCGATTATTCATGCAGAATATAGTATCAAAATCAGTGAAGAATTTTTGAGAACAATGTTTGAACCATGTTTTTTTGAAAATGGTAGTTTTGTTTACAAGCCAGAAGATGTTAGAAATATCTGTATGTCTAATTTTTCGAAGATATTTGGACTGAACATATATGCTGTTAATCCACAAGATAATAGAGAGAGACAATTGAAAGAGCAGAAGGAATTGACAAATTTATTTCCTTTTTATGTTATACCGGCAGAAAGAATGTTAGGAGAATCTGGTGACCATGGTAGTAATTCATTGGGAACCTTAATTTCTAGTTATTTTAGTGTTGATATTGAGAATTTAGACCCTAAAGTAGTAGATGAGGTATAGGAACTTCGCAAGACAGTAGAGGAAGCAAATGTTAAAATCCAAAGGCAAAGTAATGAACTATTAGGAGCCATTGTAAATAAAGCTGTTGGTTTTGGGTACCCGAATGCAGAAGAACTTCAATTAGGAGTAAATACTCGGTTACAGATTGATGATCAAATTAAGGACAAGACAGAACTTACATATGCATCAACGGTAGTGGGAGAAGCGCTTCCTAGTTCTCATAATGGATTGGGATATAAGAATCTTATTAAAATTAAATTTATGTTGGCGGATTTTGCGGATAAGATTAAACAGGGAAATCTTGCATGTATTCCCTTATTGTTTATTGAGGAACCGGAGTCTCATATGCACCCGCAGATGCATCAAACATTTGCTGGTTATTTAGAAAAGTACTTGATGATACGTTTCGTGACTTTTTGAGTGAGCTTGTTGGTGATGATAATATTTTTACTTATGAGGAATATATCAGCCGTGATTGGAGGGCCGGATAAATTGATTATTAAAAGAAAGTATAATTAAATAGCAATTTAAAGAATCATTACCAAAAATAACTCCCCATGTGTTCCACATACATTCTATACTAACATGGTAAATACAGGTATGGATATAAAGACCTTACAGTATGTAATGGGACATTCTGTTGTGGGAGCGACGCTGAATGTTTACACCCACGCAAGCTATGACCGAGCTGCGGAACAGATGGCAAAAGTTATCGGTTTTAAGGTAACTGCTACACAGGAAAAACAAAGAAAATCAGGTTGACAATACACCAGTTTACTACACCATTTGCCCATGAATTTGCGTAGACTTATGTAGATATGCATAGAGAAAGGTAAAAACAGAAAATCAAGAAAACGCCGGAAAGCCAGTAATTACAGGTATTTGAAGGCTTATGAAGGGATATAAAAGATATGATAAAAGTACTTTTTATTTGCCACGGCAGTATCTTGAAAAGTCTTGGAGAAGCCAGTAAAATCAATAGTTCTGTTACAGATAAAGGCGCTTACTACACCACTACTACACCATTTTTGAAAGTGTCTTGATATGACAGTAAAAGCAAGTTAAAATATAATTATTATGGAAAATTGAGGTGACATAATGGAAAATCATTTGACGCCATACCAATCAGTTATTACAGAAATTAAAAGCATTATTTCTTCCGGACAAGAAGCAGCTTATAGTGCCTCTAGTAAGGCAATGCTGCTTACTTATTGGAATATTGGCAAACGAATTGTAGAGCAGGAAATGGGCGGCAGTGAACGTGCAGAGTATGGCAGAGGTTTAATTTCTGCATTGGCAGACGATTTGACAAAGGAGTTTGGCAAAAATTATTCCAAAAGGAATTTGCATTATTACATCAAATTTTATCAGTGCTTTCCCGATGAACAGATTGTGAACGCATGCGTTCACAATCTTAACTGGACGCACATTCGGAGTCTTCTTCGCGTTGCAGATGAAAATGCGCGCTATTGGTACATGAAAGAGACTATTGATGAGAACTGGAGTTCAAGAACCTTAGATCGTAATATCAGTACGCAATATTATTATAGACTGCTTCAGGCACCCAAAAAAGATGCTGTAATTGAAGAAATGAAACAGAAAACCGCAGAGTTTCAGAAAAATCAGTTTGAACTAATCAAAAGTCCGGTGATTGCGGAATTTCTTGGTTTCAAAAATGAAGATACCTACTTAGAGGGAGATTTAGAATCTGCCATTCTTTCGCATATTAGAGATTTTTTAATGGAATTGGGCAGAGGATTTGCATTCGTGGCTCGTCAGCAGCATATTGTAACGGAAACTTCGGACTACTATTTAGATCTCGTTTTTTACAATATCGAACTGAAGTGTTATGTTCTAATCGATTTGAAGATGGGCAAAATTACTCATCAAGACGTGGGACAGATTGATATGTATGTGCGTATGTATGATGATTTAAAGCGAGGGCAGGGAGATAACCCTACCATTGGGATTCTGTTGTGTTCAGAAACAGATGAGGATATTGCCAGATATTCGGTACTTCATGATAATGATCGATTGTTCATGTCAAAATATCTGACTTATTTGCCTACGAAAGAGCAGTTGAAAGCAGAGATTGAGAGGCAGAAAGAAATATTTTCAATGCAGCATCCGGATCTATATGTAGACGAATTGAAAAAGGATATGTAGATGCAAATAAAGAGGGGAAATGATTCGTGAGTCTATATACGAAAGAAGAATTTGACAAATTGTCAGCCATGTATGATGGTGATAAGGATAGAGATGCAACGAGTAAGATTAGAGGATTTCTATTTCAGGATTATATTACAATTATGTGTCTCCTTCAGAAGCAAGTAAAGTATGTCTGTTCAGAATATCTAGAGGATGTGGATGTATTTTTCGAGGATGGTACATTTGAGTTTATTCAGGTGAAATATTATCCGAAGACAAACCCTAATATAAAGGAAATTTCCACAGATCTCTATTATCAGTATCTACGCCTTCAGATGCTTCAGTCTACTTTAAAAGCAGTTCCGAGACTTTATATACATAGAAAGCCAAAGGTTAAGAAACCAACGTTTGATGAGATGAAAGCATATATTGGACTTGGAAATACATTGCGCAAGTCGATGGATTATTCAAATATTGTAGATCCAGTTACCTGGCTTAAGACGAATATTTACACAACGAATAAGAAAGAGGTACAAAAGAAAAATCTGTTTGCGGCTATGGCTTCGGAGGACTCGTTGAAAGGGTTTGCAACCAAATATGATATCACCCACCAGTTGGATATCAATGAGTACAAAATAGAATTGATGAAAGCATTAGCCCGAAATTATCTGAATGCTGATAGTGGTGGAGATGAGGAGCACTGGCAGATAATTCTGCTTGGCCTTGCGATTTCATATATACAACAGCGTTATGAGCTAGTTGATTCGGATTTTGAACAGATAAGAGTGGATAAAAAGGAATTTGATCAGTATATGAAAAATTCCACCAGAATGAAGAACGAGAAGACTATTGCCAATTATCTGGTGGGTGTTGTTTGTGAGGAATATGGTGAGATTATAAATAATAATGACCTTTCTGATTTACAGACTCGCATGTTGAACCGGATATACCAGAATACTTTACAATGGATAAATAAAATTGCTCAAACTGTGGATGGTCAGTATCAGCTATTGAATACATTTAGTACGGACGATGTTAGTAAGGTTGCTGCGTACAGGGGAGCGATTGTAGATAACAGATTTATCTATATGACGGAATGTAAAACAGCCTTTCTTGTTTTTCTGGATTATCTGTGGAAGATTATGTTAGACATTTGTCAGGAGAAGGCAAATGATGAGGCGGAGATTTCTGTTCATTTAGAAATGTTTGATCCATGTCATTATATGGATTTCTCAGTAACTGACTATATTTGTTTAAATTTTTCAGAAGATAAATATGTAAGCCGTAGTGTAATTCTGCCTTCGGCGGACGGAAAGTTTAAAGGTGTAAAACGAAAGATTGTAGAACGTATGGTGAATATATCACCTAAGCCAGAAAAATGGTTTTTTGAGAATAGTAAAATTACCAAAGGTAAAAATTATTATAATTATAGTACGGCAAATGTAAATGAAAATCCTACGGTTGCGGATCTTGGTGAAGATAGTTTTTATATTGAGTGTATGGAGTGTATTGGAATTGATGAGGATGAATGGAGCGTACCGGAAGCTTGCGGTGGCTGCATCTTTTCAGAGAAATGTGTCAAAGAGGAAATGTAGTTATGATTTTGCAGGAAGAGTTTAAGAAGAGTGGCTATAAGGATATCCTTGTTGGGGATATGGCTTCTGAATATGGAATTGTTCTGGAGGATCTCTTTGATTTGGATCAGAAGCCGGAAGAGTTATTATGTATTTTTATCAGCGAGCAGAGAGATGATTTGTTTTTTCTTCTGGATGGAGATTTGATAGAGATCAATACTTTATGTGATCGCTGGGATGATCGAATTCGTGTGTTTATGATTATTAATGGTAAAGCAGAAATGATTCATAAACTAAAGTATAATGTTGTGCAGTTGATTGTTTATTCCAGGGATATTCCAGACAAGAGCCGAGAGGGTAATTTGATAATATCAAGGAAGATTCTCATTAAGGGCGATATGACAGATAAGAATCAAATTGTAATTGATGATGATGAGGTGATCGAATTACCATTTCATATGATTCCGACAGATGCATTTGCACCGGATACGGAGCAAATGAAACGATTGAGTCAGTTACTTCCTGAAGATGAAGGACTATTAGCACTAATGGAAAAGAAACGGAAAAGAGTGAACAGAAAAGAAAGAGAAGGTGTACTGGATAAGTCTTTTGAAGTGCAGGATTACGAACAGATTAAGGAGTGGCTGAAAAGATGATAGTTCGCAAGATAAGAATGATAAATTTTAGAGGGTTTAGCGATAAAACCATTGATTTTAATGCTAAGCCGGTTGTGCTTCTTTCAGCTGCAAATGGAATTGGTAAGACGACAACTGTCGATGCGATTGAGTGGTGTCTGACTGGCAACATTGGAAGATTAAAAACTGCTTTTGATGCTAGAAGTACCAATGATACTGAACGCAAGATGAATACGGATGGTATTCTAAAGAATCGTTATGCTGGAGCGAAAACGAAGGTCAAGGTAGTTCTCTGGTTAGTTGATGGAGATAAAGAGATAATTCTTTGCAGAGAACAGACAAAGGATGAACTAGATCCAAGGTCATCTAAGGCTACGATAGATGGAAATGAAGAAATGGCGAAATCATTTGTCCGGGAATATGTAGGAGATAGTTTCTATAATTTTCATTTTTGTGATGTTCAGAAGTCATTTAATGTTCAAAGCAAAAAGAGAAAGGATCTAAAGGACTTCTTTAATGAGTTTATCACAAACTATGAAGATCGTAAGATGGTTGCGGAGAATCTGGAGCTTTTTGCTGAGGATGTTGATCGATATATTGAGGATAAGAAAAAGCAGAAGGTACCGCAGACGGTGATTGAAAACCACAAGAATCAGTTATCGAAAGTTCGTGAGGATGCAAAGCAGGTTTCATATCCTTCGACCATTTTTTATCCGGATGAAAAGACAGATATAGTTGGTCTTAATAAAGAGGAGTTAAGTGCACAGAAAGCAGAAGTGTGTAATTGTGGTTATCAGGTGGTGAGAGAAGAACTTTATAAACTTGTAGAAAATGAGAATTTAAAGGCCCAGCAGGTTGTTATTAAAAAAATTGCTTCTTACTGGGAGACGAAAGAAGAGCATATTCAACGTGCGGTGAAAGCTGGATTTTCGAAGAATACGGATGCAATTATAAGTCTTGAGACCAAACTTAGTAAATTGAAGGGGTTGTCTCTTGCAAAAGATACAATCTTTCAGGCCGGAGAAGCAATGATTGCCTTCGAAATTGATGGCTTTATGAAGTCTGATTTTGATATGGATAAGAAGGTAATTAAAGAGAAAGAGGAAAATCTAAAGAAGCTCTCTGCCGAGATTGAGCTGCTTTCCAAGAATAATAAGATGCTTAAGTTGTTGTCTTCTCTTTCGGCGAATAAACAAGTGGTGATTGAACATAGAGATGCTGTTTTAAAAGAGAATGGTCTTGCCCGATGTCCCGTTTGTGGTTCGAAGTCATTTTCTACCATGGAAGAGGCTTTGATTCTTAAAGAAGCCGATGAGTATATTAAGCAAAATGGGGAATCTGTAAAGGTAAAAGAAGTACAGAAAACGTCGTTACAGACAGAGATTGAAACTCTTTATCAGAAAATCATTAATTACACAAAAACTGTCGTGGAGAAAGAAAAGGAAAGGTTAGAGGTGGAGATTAATGGCCTGAAAGCTCTAAAGGATGAGATACAGCCATATTTTGATGCGGTTAAGATATTGCAGAAATCAAGACGAGAGATCAATGTAGAAGAATTGACTGCAGAAAAGGTAGGGGAATTACAGGCTGTTGTAGAGGGGGCGCTTTTAGAGGAAACCAAAGAGCAGAAAGTGAGAGAGGTTTATCAGTGGATTCTAACGGTTTTAGGGTATGACTTTGAAAATGAGACGGTGCAACAGACATATGCAAAGGTAAAAAATCTCATTACCAAATCCTATGAGATTTCGGATTTTTCTTACGATTTATTTGTATCAAAGATTAATGCCATTGATAGTATTCTTGCAAATCAGACGTTATGCGACCTGAATCAGAAACTGAAGGAGGATAATGAGAAAAATCAGAACCTTGATGCAGAAATAAAAGAACTTCAAAAACTGAAAGATAGTGCATCTCAGAGAGCAAAAGATATCAAGGATGTTGTGGAGAAACTTTCGAAAGACGAATACGAAAAGGTAGGTCCGGCTCTTGGAAAGTTCTATAATAAACTGATAAGATTTAATTCTAGTGACGGAATCAACATTGTCCAGGAGAATGAGGGAATCTCGTTAATTGATGATAAAGGCAAGAGTATCGTTAATGTTTTAAGTAATGGTCAGATCAGTGTCTTTATGCTGGCTCATTTTTTTGCGGGTATTAATGCGAGAAATGACCGTGAAAAGATGAAGGTATATTTTATCGACGACCTGACGGCATGTATGGATGATGTAAATATGCTTGCGTTCATGGATTTGCTTAAGTATCAAATGTCATCAAAAGCAACCATGGAGCAGTTATTTTTTATCACCTGCGATGACCGTATTAGTAAGTTGCTGAAGTATAAGTTAAGTGGACGTGGTATTGAATTATGTGAACTTTCAGAAGCAGATTTTGTGTAGGAGGGGAAGCATGTTCAAGAATGATCATACATATTTTAACACGACAATGAAAACAGAAGAGGCAAAAGAGCTGCTTTCTAATTATAATTATGCTTTGGGAAAGAAAATTCATGCCGATATAGTAAGGTATTATAATCAGATTTGCAAAAATATGAGATTACGTGTTGAGGGCAACTATATAAAACCGATCAATACATTTATCAGAACTACTAAAATATTTGAAAATCGCGAGACTTTTGGGTTTATTGTCATGGGTATTAATTGTATTCTTGTTGAATTATATTTTGAATTAATCAATGGGTATGATGCGTCAACCGATGGCAGAAATCATATTGTAGATGCATATAAAACAGTATTGCCACAGTTAGATTCTGAGATTTCTACTTCTGATGCTCAAAAGTTCTACAAAGGGATTCGTTGTGGAATAATTCATCAAGGTCAAACAAAGGAGAATACTGCCATTACATTTGAATATGATTGTATTGTGGAACATAATGGGGAGTATTATTTGTGCAATCCAGAATCGTTGTTTAGAAAATTGCAAAATCTATATGCATCATACTGGAAAAATTTATCCGAAAAAAGTTATTGTGAACCTCTTGCTCAGAAAATGATTTCCAAATTTACCAAGATACTCGAACATGACACAGTAGTTGAATAGTCAAGAACACCGGATTAGACGATGGCTTGCTTTGACCATATGATGCTCTGCTACCGTTATCATAAATAGGATGGAAATTATTTGTTGATCTTCTTGTTGGAAATCTCTTTCAGAATTCGAAGAGCCGGAGATTATTAATAAATTTCCCAGGAAATACATCCAAAGATTGTGCCATATATTGTAGAATGAAATGTATTGGACAATGAAGAAATACAAGAAGGTCTATATCAATCACTCCTTGTTGCCGGACATGCTCTCTCACGTTTTCTATGAGATACACTTTGTGCGAATATTGTGAATGTGGGTATGAATGTGAAAACGTTGCGATATCTGAGGAGACATTTTGATGCAGTATTACACTGAGTGTTTATATTTATACAAGTTATGACCGGACAGCGGAGTAGATGACAAAACTCATAGGTATTCCGGAAGTCAAAACACTGGATATGGTTAAGAAAGAATGGACTTAATACATCATTTACTACACCATTTGCCCGTGAATTTGCGTAGATTTACATAGATTTGCGTGAGTTTGGAACAAAAAATGAAAAAAGCGTCAGAAAGCTTGAAATATCAAGGTTTGAAGGCTTATGAAGGGATATAAAAGATATGCTAAAAATTTTATTCATCTGCCACGGCAGCATACAAAGAACACATCATATATACTTTCAACGGTTTCTGCAAAGTTGTCATACGCTACGCGGCTATCAACGCATGGCGGGAACGGAGCAAACGGCGGCAAAGGGAAATATCCTTTGAATACCTCACAGAAGAAAAATTTTACCCATTCAGTACATCAGATGAATGTTTCGCAGACCCCTATGAGGAATACCGTATCACGAGATGCGGTCAGACAATTATTCTCACAAAAAACGGTGGCTTATCTCTGCCCTGTTCCAGTTCCGCTTTGGCAGTAAATGAAAATAAAAACTGAATAACCGCCGCCCATTACAGTGGTACATACAAGCAGTAAGTCTGAAAAAGATTTGCTGCTTTTTTTGCGCCCGTTTTGGCAGAATCCGCACACAGCAAGCCGGGGGAAAATCGGCACAAGCCCACACAGAGAAAGCCGCCACATTCTAAGAGCAAGATTCTACCATAGTACTAAATTTCGCCAATCGCTCATTTTGTCCTATGGGAATCTTGTTGGGGTTGCCACCCCAAGCTCGCCTTTTTGCGGCTTACGCCGCTTGAATGAATCCACCCATGAAAGGAGGTCAGCCGACCATGAAAAGATATAACACGCCCCACCGAAGCCGGGTAATCAAGACACGCTTGATATGAATTTTTTCAATAGCGCAGTAGACGTTTTGCAGACTATCGTTGTTGGTCTGGGCGGTGCCTTTTGCGTGTGGGGCGGCGTCAGTCTTTTGGAGGGCTACGGCCAGGATAACCCGGCTAGCAATGCTCATGTGCCATAAAGTAACGCCAAGACAGCCGCCCTATATTATTCCGTTTTGAAATGTAAGGATCGAAAAACACCTTATTTTATGATAAAATTAAGAAAATGCTCGGCAAAAAGGTGATGATAAAATGACGATACAACAGTTGAAATACGTCATTTCAGTTGTTGAAAATGGTTCGATTACAGAAGCAGCTAAAAAATTGTATATCTCACAACCAAGTCTTTCAAACTCAATCAAAGATATTGAAAATGAAGTCGGAATAACAATCTTTATTCGGAGTCGTTCAGGTATTGCATTAACAAAGGAAGGCGCAGAATTTGTCGGTTATGCTCGGCAAGTAATACAACAAATGGAGTTGTTAGAGGATAAATATATATCTCATTTACCCCCTAAAACACGTTTTAGCGTTTCAACGCAGCACTATACTTTTACAACAAATGCTTTTGTTGAAATGGTAGAGCATTTTGGACAGGAACGCTTTGAGTTTATTTTAAATGAAACGCAAACGCATCAAATTATGGAAGATGTAAAAAATCGCTTTAGCGATTTAGGCATTATCTACATTTGCAAAAATAATGAGGCGGTTATCCGCAGAGCATTAGAAGAAGCAAAATTAGTTTTTATAGAACTCTTTACTGCCAAACCGCATGTATTTATGCGTTCTACACATCCTTTGGCTGAAAAACAATCTGTTACTTTGAAAGAACTTGAAGAATATCCCCGGCTTAATTTTATACAGGGCAGTTATGAATCTTCTTATTTTGCAGAAGAATTGTTTAGTGCAGTTTCAGTAGAAAAAAATATTAAAGTCAGCGATAGAGGAGCCATCGTTAATCTTATGATTGGAATGGACGCTTACACAATTTCAAGTGGTATTTTCCCAAAATATTTACAAGGGGACAAAATCATTGCTGTTCCTCTTGCGGAAGATGAAGCAATGCACATCGGATATATTTTGAATGAGAAACAAGACTTATCTGAATTGGGGCAAATATATGTTGAAGCCTTAAAAAAATATGGGGTTATCATTCCATAGTTTCAAACTATGGATAAGCATTTCCAAATAAAATTTTATATGAATAGAATGTCGTGATATACTAATTGGCATGGAGGGAAAATTCATGCCAATTTATATTATTACCAGCTTTTTGGTGTATTGTATAATCAATGCGTTTACACCAGGACCCGGAAATATTCTTGCACTGAATACAGTAACAAATTATGGTTGGAAAAAAGGAAAACCGCTTTTTTTAGGGATATTTGTAGGCTATTATATTGTTCAGGCTATTTGTGCAATATTTGTCTTTGGTGTAAGTAGTTTTCTTCCCGATATTTTGAAAATTCTGAAATATGTTGGTGCCGCCTATATTTTGTGGCTGGCCTTTCATATTGCTGCCAGTAAGCCAGATATAAGTGGCGACAGCAAATCAGCGTCTTTCACAAAAGGATTTATGCTTCAATTTGTAAATATCAAAATATATATGTTTGGCATTACTGCGTTGACAGGCTATATTACAGATTACAGCACATCTCTTAGCATTTTGCTATTATTTGAAATGATAATTGCAACGATTGGGACAATCGCAACAATCACATGGATTGGATTAGGAATACTAATACAAAAATATTATCTTAAATACTATCGAGTTATAAATATTATTCTTGCATTAACATTATTGGAATGTGTATATAGTATGCTAAAATAAATTGTTTTCTGACAAAATAGCAAAGCCAGTCGAGCCAGTCAACGGTCAAGATGAACGGCGCGTATGCGCCGCCGTTGACAGCCCCGCCCGTCTTTGCAGGAGGGTAATCAAGGAGCTGATCAGTTTTGCTATTGTCATAATCTAATCTATTTCCACCGCTCAAAAAAAGCCTTGTTTCTCC
>Ga0137302_10664_pt1 | contig 11749 bp, 12 predicted proteins | sample Ramsor2O_GlcNAcB_FD_97184 | JGI IMG/M metagenome (GOLD analysis project Ga0137302, IMG submission 97184) | Mouse cecal microbial communities from Vienna, Austria - N-Acetylglucosamine amended with D2O_GlcNAcB | ecosystem: Host-associated > Mammals > Digestive system > Large intestine > Cecum... | reverse complement strand
ACCCTAGATATCAGCGGTAAAGCGAGCGGTGATTTGAGTGTTTACAGTGCGGGTTCATTGGATGGTAATGTTGCTGAAGTCTCTGCAATAACTGACTGAGAATGTACTGCAACACATTGATCGGCTGAACAGCATTGAATCACTGGCATTGCCGGAAGGTATTGCTCGTACCATTCATCAAAGGAGAAGCATCTGACTGGTAAGATCTTTACTCAGCGCATTGAGCGCAACAATCTGCCCCTGAGAACCCGAATCAGACGTCTAGCCCGCAGAACCATCTGTTTCTCGCGCTCTGTAGAACTTCATGAAAAAGTCATTGGTGCCTTTATCGAAAAATACATGTTCTACTAATTGGAGTCATCACCCGCAATTTTTAGTTTTGTTGATACTTTAGTACACCATCCAAAATAAGATTGTTTGCCTCCCGGTGCAAAACTAATGTCTCGAGATATCCTGGTTTTAACTTCCACCATCTCATATCTTTTGCAATGCGAGAGAGGCAATGATTATGAGTAAACACAACAGCATTTTTACTCTGATACGACAAGTCTAAAATTTTCCTCACAGGTGATTCGCCATTACTTGATAAACTTACTATGGTGGGGCTGGCTCCATTTGAAAAAAAACAAGCTGTTTGTCTGGTTCGGATTGTGTTTGTTGAATAGAGATTATAGCTCCCAGTTATATCACTCAAATCCTTACCCAGCCGAATTGCTTTTTGCGTGCCATTGACAGTTATTCCATCTGGTTCAGAAAAACATTGATTTTTTGATCGATCACACCTTTCTCCGTGTCTTATTATAAGAATAGTAGGATATTTCTTACTAATTTCATATGTCTGCTTTATATCCAGATATCTTGGTCTTTTTAACACTGAGACAGCAATAACCGCAAGTACCAAAAATGTTACTAATATTACAAACACTGTCTTTAGTTTAACTGATGAAAATCTCTCAAGTGACAACATTATATTAACCTTGCAATAACAGTACAGAAGTTGATAGCCAAAGTGATCTTTACAGGGCAGAAGTTGCGTTTCTTACGAATTACTGAGAGACTGCCCTGCCAGAAACAAACCGTTCATACAAAAAAGCCGTTAAATAAAATCCGGAATGATTATAAAAATCAATATAACATCAAAAAGAAACTCATAAGATTTCATGGGAAACATCATACAATTTTGAATTATTCAGAACGTAAGCCGGATTTATCACCTCTTACTTCCTCCCCTTTACAAATGAAGCGAATTGGTCAGCTGATAATGGGGGGGAGAAATAATACCCCTGAAATAATGTTACCCCCTTTTTTTTTAACCACTCATACTGCCATTTATTTTCAACACCTTCGGCAATCACTCGCAAAGAAAACTTGTTTGCAGCGAAAATAACACATTCGGCCAGACGTTGTGAAGATGGACTTTCATCCATACGATAAATGAATGAATTCCCTATTTTCATAAATTCTGCATTAACCCTGGATAACATATCAAGATTTGAATATTTCGTTCCAAAATCATCCAGTGCTACAGATATATTTTCCCTGTCCAGATTATCAAGAAACACATTATCTTCTGAATAGTTTCCCCACTCTCTGTGCTCCGTCAATTCACAAACCAGTACAGGATGGAGTTGAATAAGATGCTTTTGGATCAGTTTACATGCACAAATCATTTCCGCTGAATTATTGCCTGGCTCCCCCGCATTGAAAGTGATTAACATACCAACCGGCAAAAATGGTTTTAAAGACAGTAAAATATCTGCTGTCTTTCTTAATAAGATACTTGTCATAAATCCGGACAGCCCGGCATGAACCACCTGAGAAATGAAAAGATCGGGAGATAACACTCTGCCATCTGGCATATTCCAGCGTGCCAGAACTTCAACGCCACATAAATTAGAGTCAGCGTCCACTACTGGCTGAAAAAATGGTAAACACTCCTCAGCCATATGTAGCTTACTGGCAAATGCATTATAACAGCCAGAGTTACTGAGCATACCCACTCCTGCTAAAAGATAGCTGCATACTAAAGTAATTGTATACCATATTGTTATTCGGTGCATAAATAAAGAGATTACTTTTTCTCATTCAGGACCTGTGTCCAGTAATCTCTTTATGGCAGAGTCCCTGTTGTATCTGATTGGCACTCTGCTCATTTTATTAAGGATATGTGGCAGAAATATTCACTGGTATAACAAAATTCCCGGGTTTAGTCGCATTTACTCGGTATTCAAACCGAAATGTCGCATCGTAACTTTGCCCTGCATAGTTCGGTTTCACAGGTTCCGGTAATGTGAGGGTATAGTCCGTTGTGGCATTCGAAACACTTGATGTGAACTCTATTTTCGATGGCATGAACCCATTGAGTGTAATCTCGCCATGATCGGCAGCGATAGTTCCCACCAGGGATTGTAGTGTTGCAGATGTCGGCGTTACTGACATCGAATTAACAGCACTGGTTACGTAATGACCCGTTGCATTAATATAAGAACCATCATCACCACGGCACATACGAATCGTTATATCAAATCTTTCAGGCCCCCCATCCACGGTTACCGGAGTAGGAAAGTTCACGGCTTGTGAACCATACCATCCAGTCCCAACTCCTTGTTTACGCCAGCTCTGTCCTGAGGGAATCCATTGTCCAAAACTCCCCCCCCAGTCACTCTTCCGACCAACCTGTGATGCAATGCCATTAAAGTCTGTCACAGGCACGTTTTCGAGGTATGCCTGCTTCCCTCCAAAATGAGATGTTAACCCCATTCGCACATTCCAATCGACATTATTTTGTGCTGAAGTAATAACACCACTGCTGAATGCACAGTCACCAGTAACACTACTGACCTCATAATAGTTGTCCTGGTTATTAAACTGTAGTTTATATATTTTGCTGGTTTTTCTGTACGACGATTGTGTTATAAGATTTTTTTCGTATATAACAGTCGCAAAAACCGGTGATGAAAAGACGACTCCCCCACATAAAAAAAGGAGTGTGAATACATTCAAAAAACAGGACTTAAACGTAAAGTTAAAGTTCCGCACTTTTACCGCGATTTGCGCAAAAATAACAAAGCATCTTTTTAACATTATAATGGACTCTTTTACTAAAATGAGTTTCATTAAAATCTTCCGTTCTGAATAGCAATCCAATCGTCTGGTGTAATGCCTGAAAAGCAACAGTCACGAATCTTGCGTATTCATGGATATCTCTGATATGTATTTTTATCATTCATGACGGAACACCTCACATTTCATGAATATTCATCAAAAATGACGTCGTGCAGCTCGGTGCTATAACGGATAATATATGGACATTCGGAACTCCCATAAGAGAACACAGGCGAGAGCGCCAGTAATAATGCTTCCGTTCTTTGTTTGCTGATGGTTTTCGGGATAATTTCTGGAGAAAACTTATTCTGTCCATATACTCTTTCTTATATATCCAGAAGGGCGTGGACGCTTCATCCTGCCCCTCTCCTGCTGTTTTTATAATACTGTCTTTCAACGCTGCCAGCGGCAGGGAACCGTCGACAATATTTATTGTTGAAAATAATCGTTGCATCTCTTTCAGTTGTCCGGGAACCAGAAATATTGTCCTGCAGTAGCGTACATCATCCGATGCCCTGAACATTGAGAATAAAGACAACCAGTTCAGAAGTGGCACTGCAATCAGCGCTATTATCAGAATATCTCCTTTGGTTGGTTCAGTTTCTTTCCTGAGTCTGACATCATAATTTTCTGCTTTCAGCAGTGCGCTTAACCCCAGCATCTCATACTCGCAGAAACCATCTATAATGATTCGTTGTTGTATCATAAATACATTATGGATATATAACTTCAAATGTCACTGCAGCTTTAACAGGACCAAACTGCCCTGTGTTATGGACTTCCGTTACTGGTGTAATGACACACTGGCGCTCACCGGTTGTGGCAGTACTGTCACTGCAGAATGCATCAGAATCCTGCCCTGTCAGTTTTACAGGTATGTTGTTGTTCTCCAGCCATAAATATGTTCCATTTGGCTTACCATCCTTTGTTAACAACATTTGCAGCTTATCATTCGACGATTCCAGTTGCCCCTGTGAAACAGAACCTTTAATTGCCGTTTTTACTGGTATATTCCCTGCACATGTCCACTTTATTTCAAGTGGCGAGTGTTTTTTCTCTGCTCCCGGTGTTAATGTTCCCAAGTTATAAAATTGCGTTGGGATGGATATATCACAACTGGGGGCAGTGAATGTTGCATTAATGGTAAATGTTTTATCGATGGTATATGCAGCAGCAAACCCGACAAAACTTACAGATAATGCCGCTATCAGCACAGGATTAATGAATTTCATAATTCTGCACGCCCCCCCAGTCATTTATCGCGGCAATTTTAAGGCTCCCACGGGCACTAACCCCCAGAGATACACTGCTAAAGGGTGCCAGTAGCGTTAATTCTTTTGTAACCTTATCGCTGAGTTTCAGCTCCCTGCCATTAGTTTGCACACCGACAATTGCCATATAGTAGGGGGTGGGGTTTTTAACCCAGGTTATATCTCCCCTTTGCTCTATGGTCAGTTTCTTCTCAGCATTTTCCCTCCCGTTCTTAAGAGCGGATGGACGATAAATCAGCTTCACTCTGGAATTCATCGCAATTGCCAGAACACTGCCACGGTTTTCTTTAACATCTGGTTTTGGAGGTACTTCCTGTACATTCAACCAGAATAACGATTCACGGTCTGTGGGTAATGAGGAATCTGTTTTCATGATTCGGATAATCTGTTTTTGTTTTGCGCCGACTTTAAAAAAAGGAGGCTGAGGAACCATGTAGATACCGTTTCCCTCACTGGTATTATCCACCCATACCTGCCCCCCATACATCTGACTGGCATTATTGGTGACCTCAAAGGTAATATTTTTTTTATTTTCATCATAAATGAAGCGCGTCCCATTCAGTACAAATGCAGCCATAGCCTGGCTACAGAATGCGAATGAGAGCACAACTGCAATCGCTGTTTTAGCTACTTTATTCACAACGAATCTCCTGAACTTTATTGGTGTTAGCCTGTAAACCTTTCATGGAAAAATGACACTGCATTCCATTTCCCATATCTATGCGGATCTTTTCTGGTTCAGTCAGCATATTCATTAGCAGAACACCGTTTGTGGATATAAAACCGGCATTCAGTCCCTGCTCTGTGGTGGCTTCACCACCTGTAAGGTATTTACCCTGCTTATCCTTCACACGCAGAATGTAACGAAGTACGTTCTCAAAACCAAATTTTCGGTAAAGCATCGCCTTTTCAGTCGGAACCACTTTGTAGGATGTCGTGCTGAAATCCATGTCGTCAGGGACGTTTTCCATGTTAATGTTAATGCTGTTTTCTGCATACTCGGACAACCACACCACAGTGTTACCATTTCGGTCAGTGGGCATGGAGTTGTTGAACTTAATTCCACTGACGCCCGGTACGCTGACAATAGCGACAGTATCGGAAGACTCTTTTGTAAAGAGAGGTCCGGTTTCGCTGGTCCCTAACACAGAGCCGGAGATGCCTCCGGAGAAGCTGGTCTGACCGTCACCCTGGCGCGAATGTGTCTGCGATACTCCAATATTTGTCTGAACAGCGTCAAAAGCATAACTGGCCGATGCCGATGCGCCCCGCTGACCACGGGAACTGATATCTGCATTGAGGTTATAGTTAACGCGATCATTCACTGAAGCTGAAATGCTTGTATTGAACGCTGAACCATTGCTCCGGTTATATCCCACACTGTTACTGGCGTAATGCTGTATCCCTCTGAAGTCAAAAGGTATGCTGACACTCACCGACGCTGAATAATCCGCTTTATCAGTATTTGCGTAGCGGTTATATGAACCGTTCAGGAACACAGATACAGAATCAAAAGCTGAAGTGCTCAGCGACAAAGTCGCCCCGGTATCACTCCCGTCTCTGTCCCAGTAATTCTGGTGCCACCACGCTCCACTCAGATAAGTCGTATCAAACCGATGAGACAGACGAGCCTCATACCGTGATTTCTGATTACCGTGAATAAAAGTGCGATGGGGATCAAATTCTGCATAATCCACATACCCTTTGTCCTGATAACGATATGTCAGAAGCTGCAGGTCTGTTCTGTCTGTAAAGTTTTTGGCATACTTGATACTGACGTTCTGACCTTTCTTTTCATCCCCATTGTTATAGCGGGCTTTAGCTGTCTGGGCACTCAGGGATAACGCCCCCAGCTCACCAAACGATTTCGTTACGCCAATCCCTGCCGACTGATAGCGATTGTTTAACAGTATTGCCGAATTCAGCGTTGCGCTGGAAAAACCATAGTCAACACTGCCCAGCCAGAAGAGTCCGGTATCCGACGAGAACGCCTTATTCAGTTCATTACTTTGATTTTTCTTACCCATGGCAAAGTCGTACTGGAAATCACCTGGCCTTAACAACGTCGGCAGAGTAGTGACCGGATAAACCTGAACCGTCTTATGCCCGTTATCATCCTCTAACGTTACAACCAGATCGCCATTTCCGGTTGGCCGAAGGTCATCAAGACGATAAGGGCCTGCCGGAACCATGCGGGAATAAATCGTATAGCCGTTCTGGGTCACGGTTACCCGTGACGGGCCTGAAGCGATCCCCGAAATATCCGGTGCATATCCGCGTGCCTCCCACGGGCGCATGTTACTGTTAGAGCGAACTGATACGCCATAAAAATTAAAATCAGAAAATAACTCTGTCTGAGTTTGCGATTTTCCCAGTAATAAATCCCCCTGGATTTGACTGATTGCCGTGGACAATGTCATATCACTGGAGGTGAATTCTGTTTCTCCTCCTGAGCGGGATACGTTAATATTACTGGATAATACCCATCGCCCGACATTGAAACCAAGGTCAAAATTTCCGAAGGCATTTAATTTGTCATTTGTTGTTTTATTGAAGTTAGCATAATACTTCAGCCGTCCTCCGGTAACACCATAATCCCATCGTGACGGGTCACTTTTACTGAGCAGATAAGCCTGGGGAATATCAAGCAGCAGTTTCTGCGCACTGTAATCAAAAACTACCTGTGTATGATTTTTTTTAGCCAGCTCATAACAGTTTTTTTCTCTGTTATAAACATCATCATATTTACTGGCATCCAGCATTACACCTGCACTGTTTATCCATTCCGGTGAGAAACAGAGCATGTTGTTTTTTTCATCTGCCGGTGTAATGTTTAACTCAGCCGTACCGGTTTTTTCATTATTAACAAATACATCAACACTGTATTGCCCCTGAGGATAAGCATAATCAGATTTTAGAATCGAAGGAATTATGCCAGTCCCCTGGATAAAATCCAGATTTAAGTCCGTAGCATATCCGAGATGCGTATAAATACTCATCGCTAACAAAGAAATCTTTGGTAGTCGCGATAAGCTCATATCATCCTCCATCGGCTTATATTTGTTATCTGTTTAAGGTATTTTTAATACCGCTAATGAATAGCATCAGCGGTATTGGTGAGATTAGTTATAAGTTATTGCGTAAGCAGCAACGCCCTGATAATCGCCTGGGGTGGTTCCACCTTTCAATTTTGCCTGGAATTTAAAACCATCTGAACTGGCATTATTTGCATCAAATTCAATACTGGTATTAGAAGATGTTACCTGAGTATTTGCTGTGCTTTGTGCATTCATTGCTGTCAGTTTTACGACAGCGTCGGTAGCCTTACCGGTGCTATTTTTCAAGCCTTCGGCATCAAAGTTGCCATACCATGTTATGGTTGCAGTCTTACCTGCCAGGTTACCACACTGTGTTGGATTAACGGGTTTAAATGAGAATTCCGTCGGTGTCTGGCTTTCTGCATTTGGAGCCACAGTACCCAGCTGAATAACATCCGTCATGCTACCGCCATTATTTACAGCAACATCGCAGGTTACGGATGTAACATTACCAAAAAAATGAACTTCGCTTTGCTGTGCTGCGTTAACAGTAGCAGTAGCAAATGCCAGAGCAATAAGAGAGCTATGATATAATTTATTCATAACTTAAAACTACCTTTGTTGACATACCATTGTTGACATTATTTGGGATGCTTTATATGCATACCAAATAGACACACATATATAAAACATGTGCGAAAACATACTCTGTTTACTTTTCAATAACTGCTCAATCTTCTTTCTTGGCAGCCCCATTGTGGTGGGATAATAACTCTTCAACTATTCTTATAACATGCTCAACTCTTGCAAGACAACTTCCGAAATAACCATTGCTGACTCCATTGTTATTGCAGCTAACGTTTCTTGGATGTTTTAAAACCATATATTCATACAAGGCTTTTATTACTTTATCGCTACGAACGGAACAGAGTTCAATAATGCACCAGAATGCATGCTCACTTATTCCTGTTGTTGGTATAATTGCATTTTTCTTTGAAAGCATTGAATCTATATGATATCGAAAATCGCTACCTGAAATATTTTCCACCCTCCCCCCCCCCCGGCCACCTAACAAAAGAGAAATAACGTAATAAAAATACCCTTTCTGAAATCACCCTCTGATTCCTTTTTAAATATTAACAAGCCAAACAAACAAAAAAAACAATCAACTTTAGTTAGAAAAGCCAAATACACAGCGCGCAACAGAATAAAAACACACCAAAAACACTTGATGTAGATTTTTATACTAACAATAACAATGAAAGCAGATGGATTGTTTGTTTTTTTTGTTGGTGATATTTTTTCATATATCAAAAATTGTCCTTTCTTTATCATTTGCGTAATCTGAAATTTATATAACGCTAATCTGCAATCTCGATTAACGCTAGTGGGAAATAATCTCCTCTACACTAAACTACCTATTATTTGGTACTCGATTGGTAAATGTTATAAGGTTAGATAACGACCAGATCAGAGTTTAGCTTTAAACATCAGATATAAATCGTAGACTCATAATCAGAAAAATCTTCCGTCCCTGGGGTAGCAATAATACCCCTTATTTCTAATCACTTTTCCGGACGATTAAATGTTGCCCATGTTCGAAGATACCGTAGCGATCGCGTGGAGTATACGTTCCAGTATGCCTTCGCCCGTAATAACACTCTTTGTGGAATAGCTATTGCGGGAGTGGCTTCCTGTTTGGGCTAATTTTTCTTGTATCCGAGATGATGACTCATCACTGCATTAAGTGCTGCTTCAACGCTGAGCTTTTTCAGCAGCCGATCAAACTGGCTGAGGTCTTTAGAGGTTTTGAGGTTTTTGGCCAGTTCGTTAGTCAGAGGCTGTAACTGTTTTTCGTCCATAAATTAACCTTCATTTGATGCTGGATTGAACATATCAAAATCAGGAAATTACTCAAATCATCCATGTACAGACTCATTGTTTCTCTGCCCGGTATAATCTTCCGTGCAACAGGAAGCAGCACAAGCTTTATTGATTCAGATATCATTCTCCGGGTATGTCAGAAAGTATCCAGGAAAAATAAAATGAGATTTTTCCTGAAAAATATCTAATATTTTAATATTGCTGTTTTTTGATACTCAGGAGTGTATGTTATGTTTACCTGTTCCGTTATTCTTATCAACAGTCCGTTTGAGACAATTTTTTCCGGAAAAAATTATCACTTCAGAAAAACGACGTTCTGTTGACAGATAATGTCAGTAAATCTCTTTTCCTGTACCACGCCGATAATGTCACTGAACTCAGGATTGATGAATGTATTATCATAAAATATATGGAAAATGCCGGCAGAATTCAGTACTCTGATACGGTAGTCTCTGCACCCTTCATTAAAACAACCTTCACGCCCCCTTCCTGCTACGCGATATCATACTACATATCAGTCAACAAAAGGCATTACCACAACAATTCTCTGAACAACTGTTTTTTTACCTGCCTTTTCATTTTTTCAACACATAAAAGTTTCATACCTATGTTATTCAAATGCATCAAATCAGTTGCACTTAAAGTCAGATATATTATCTTCTCCATGTTGTCACGGGCATGGAGAATTAAAGACATCAGTAATTCTCTGTACATGAGTGAAAGCCTGCTAAAAAAATTCCGGGAGGAAAACATTTCCTTTTCACGAATTCTGCTGGATATGCGTATGCATAGTGCCCGGCAACTTATTTTCAGTAAACTATCAGTGATAGCAGCTGGCAACACGGTGTGGTTATGCAAGCACTCCGTATTTTATCAGCGTTTTCAGGCAATATTTTGGCGTCACACCCCATCAGATGATTATTAATTAGTCATAAATCATTAAAAATAAAATATCCCACTCTCTGATGAAATCATTGATATCATAGCGTAACATAAAGGATTTCGGCACCTTCCCTGTCATAAAATGACAGGGAGTAAATATATTACCTGAGTAATGCGAAGCGCTGTACAAAACTTTAAAACAAAGTCATAAACAACCAGGACAGAATATGTAAATACACCCTCCCTTGCACAACTTTTTATTTTATGAAACAACCGGAGCTGGTTCGAATTTAATCTTCACATAAGGTGACAACGATAAATCCAGCCAGAATGTAACATCATTACGTATCCCAAGTTTTTTATATATCTGATGTTTTTGTATTGATACAGTTTTGGCGCTACGGGAACGACGCTCTGAGATCTGAGTTACCGTATATCCTTTTACTAATAACTCAAACACACAACATTCACTTGCAGTCAGCGTCGGGCATATCCAGAAATGCGCTGTAAGATCATGTTCCATGATCTCAGTTTTTACATAGCACGTTGTTTTTTTCATTTTCCGTCTGAACAGATATCAATAACAGAAGATGTTATTCACTATTTCTGTCATCTTCCCGGACGGGACGGACATCTGAATACCTGATGTCCGTCCCTCTTTTCCCTACATCAGAAATTAATCCGGAAACCAACGCTACCTGTTACCGGCGATTCTGTATTCTCGCCATTCTGGTAACTCGCTTCTGCCCACACCCCTGCATTCGCTGTCAGCTGAGCACTCACCCCGGCACCGTATTTCCCTGTGGTACCTGAGATATCGTTAGTAAAGTTATAGCTGTCATTTATCCGGACCCTGTTGTTATCCGAAAACTCATGGCTCACTGCCGTCGTCAGATACGGTCTGACAACAGTTCCGGCAACATCAAGATTCATCCCGAGGTTCACACCCACTTCACCCTGAAGCGATTTGGTTGTCCCTGCTTTCGCCTTCATACCATTATCCAGACTGATATCCTTTGATTCTGCCCGGAATGCCGTACTACGGAGATAAGGCTGAATCCAGGTGTTTTCATTCAGACTGAAGGTTCTGCCTGCTTCCAGGCTGCCACCAAAGCCATTCTGATGATAATCGCCTTTCACTGCCGTACCGTCACTCATCCAGGTGCGCAGTTCGTTCCTGAAACGGTTGACTTTAACAACGCCATCTACATAGTAACCATCATTGTTAAACCAGGTTGCATACAGACCACCGCCGGTACTTCCGACAGTACTGCTGCCACCACGGTTATGGCTGATGCTGTTATCGGTATAGGATACAAAAGCCCCCACAGCCAGCCTGCTGTCCTTCAGTTCAAAAACGGTGTCGCCGCCGGTTTCCATGCCGCTCTGGGTCAGTGAATAACCTGAGCCGGCACCACCGCTGATACGGGTATCTGACCCGGTGTACCGTCCCCAGACACCACCCGGCGAACGGGTATTCTGCATGACATCGCCGTGACGAAAACGCAGACTCTGAAGCTCGCTGTTGAACACATAGACCGGTGCCGTTGCCATATCCAGCACAGCATC
>Ga0137302_10422_pt2 | contig 11789 bp, 8 predicted proteins | sample Ramsor2O_GlcNAcB_FD_97184 | JGI IMG/M metagenome (GOLD analysis project Ga0137302, IMG submission 97184) | Mouse cecal microbial communities from Vienna, Austria - N-Acetylglucosamine amended with D2O_GlcNAcB | ecosystem: Host-associated > Mammals > Digestive system > Large intestine > Cecum... | reverse complement strand
GGGTCTTTGCTCGCTTGTAATGAAGGATGCCGTTGTAGTAGTCGACCTTCTTCATGTTGTAGAGATCAACTGTGTTGATGCCGCCGAGGCAAAGTACAAGTTTCGCCACGTCACGTCCGAACTCCGGCAGAGGGGAGAGCATTTTTGATTTTGGCAGAGGACGGTTGAAGGACTCTCGACATTCCTCGGCACTGATAGCCTTTTGTTCAGCCTTGTCAGCCTTTGGAATGGAGACTTTCAGCCATGGATTGAACTTGATACGGATTATCCCTTTCTCCTCATCGTTCAGTTCAAGAATCGCTGCCTTGAATATCTGACGTATGCAGACAGGATACATCTCCTTACAACGCGCCTTGGTCATGAGCGTCTTTATCCACCTTTGAAGAACGGAGGATGAAAGGAAGGAGAACATTATTTGGTTAGTGCCAAGGTATCGCTCCAGACTCTGCACAGCCATCTTGTAGTTCTTGGCGTTGCGCTCGTGACCTGAATTGATCATTCGGTTGATGTGGAGCTTCGCGTAGTCTGTGAAACTCGCATCGCTCTCTTTCGTCTGTAGGAATGACACAACTTCCTGAACAGTCCAGATAGACGTATCCTGAAGATTGAGACGACGTGTATAGTCGGAGATGAGCTGAGTACAGTAGCGTAGTACTTCGTTGTCGCGAATTTCCTTGGTCTTGGTCACCGAGGAGGGTGCGACTAGTTTGTCGGTTTTGATATACCCGGGTTTTCTGTTTTGTATGACCCGGATGTAGACGGGATAGTAGCCGTCCGAGCGTTGCTTCTGAACGCATGGTCTTAGGGTTGCCATAACTCTCTTGTTTGATATATGATTAATATTTGATGCCTGTGGGCTTTTTTTTATTAATCAGAGATTTACGGCTGATTAAACGCTCTAAACATCGCTCTAAACACGCTCTAAGCAGAGGGGATAAAAAGTCTAAGCAATTTCTAAACATTTCCGTTCATACTGCTCGGAAAGCGTGTCGGAATGAGCGGGAGGTCTAAGAGTAAATTAGGCCGTAACCCCTGCAAAGCAAGGTGTTACGACCTAATTGTTTGGTTTCAGTTACTAAGGATTAATCCTCGATGGCGGCCTGCGCCGCAGCTACGCGGGCGATAGGCACGCGGTAGGGAGAACAGCTGACGTAGTTCATGCCGAGCTTGGCACAGAACTTAACGGAGCTGGGCTCGCCACCATGCTCGCCACAGATGCCTACCTTAAGTTCAGGCTTGGTAGCACGGCCTTTCTCTACACCCATGCGCACGAGCTGGCCAACACCCTCCTGATCAAGGACTTCGAAAGGATCGGTCTTGATAATGCCATGTTCTTTGTAGAACTTAAGGAACTTGGGAGCATCATCACGAGAGTAACCGAATGTCATCTGAGTAAGGTCGTTAGTGCCGAACGAGAAGAAGTCGGCTACGGTAGCAATCTGATCAGCGGTAAGGGCGGCACGGGGTACTTCAATCATAGTACCGACCTTGTAGGCAACGCTTTCTCCACGTTCCTCGAATACCTTGGATGCGGTAATGTTGATGACATCGGCCTGATTCTGGATTTCCTTAAGAGTACCAACCAGCGGTATCATGATTTCGGGGAATACCTTTATACCACGGGCTTTCATATTGAGAGCAGCCTCAATGATAGCACGGGTCTGCATTTCGGTAATTTCGGGATATGTGATACCGAGACGACATCCACGGTGTCCGAGCATGGGGTTGAACTCCTCAAGGCTGTCAACCTTAGCCTTAACCTCCTCAAGGGTAAGTCCCATCTCGTTGGCGAGCTCTTTCTGAGTAGCAGTCTGATGAGGTACAAACTCATGCAGCGGGGGATCAAGCAGACGGATGGTAACGCCGAAACCGTCCATGGCTTCGAAGATTCCTTCGAAGTCAGAGCGCTGCATCGGGAGGAGTTTGTCAAGTGCATGACGACGACCCTCAACATCGCTGGCGAGAATCATTTCGCGTACAGCCTTGATGCGGTCGCCTTCGAAGAACATATGCTCGGTACGACAGAGACCGATACCCTGAGCGCCAAAATGACGTGCCTGCTTAGCGTCGCGGGGTGTATCTGCATTAGTGCGCACAAGGGTCTTGGTGTACTTTGCAGCGAGATTCATAATTGCGCCGAAGTCGCCGCCAAGTTCAGGCTCGGCAGTGGGCACCTGTCCATCATAAACTTCACCGGTAGAACCATTGAGAGAAATCCAATCGCCCTCATTGTATACTTTTCCACCCATTTCGACGGTTTTGCCCTTATAGTCGACCTTGATTTCGCCGGCACCACTGACGCAGCATTTACCCATACCACGAGCCACAACGGCAGCGTGAGAAGTCATACCGCCACGCATGGTAAGGATGCCCTGAGCCACAGCCATACCGCGGAGGTCTTCAGGTGAGGTCTCGATACGAACCAGAACCACTTTCTTCTTCTTTTCCGACCATGCCTCAGCCTCTTCGGCAGAGAATACAATCTGACCGGCGGCTGCACCGGGAGATGCGGGAAGGCCCTTGGCAACTACATTGGCACGCTTCAGAGCAGCCTTGTCGAACACAGGATGAAGAAGCTCATCAAGTTTCTGAGGCTCCATGCGAAGAAGTGTTGTCTTTTCGTCAATCTCACCGGCACGGAGAAGATCCATGGCAATCTTGACCATAGCAGCGCCAGTACGCTTGCCATTTCGTGTCTGGAGCATCCAGAGCTTACCGTCCTGGATTGTGAACTCCATATCCTGCATGTCCTTGTAATAGTTTTCCAGGCGGTTGGCGATTGCGATAAGTTCAGCAGCACATACGGGCATCGATTCTTCGAGCGAGGGATATTTCTCCACACGTTCTTCTTCAGTGATGCCCTGAAGGGCTGCCCAACGGCGGCTTCCCTCAACTGTAATCTGCTGAGGAGTACGGATACCGGCTACGACATCCTCGCCCTGCGCGTTGATAAGATACTCGCCGTTGAATATGTTCTCGCCTGTGGCCGCATCACGGCTGAAAGCCACACCTGTTGCAGAATTGTCGCCCATGTTGCCATATACCATGGCCTGAACATTAACGGCAGTACCCCACTCTTCCGGTATCTGGTTCATGCGGCGATAGAGAATAGCACGTTCGTTCATCCAGCTGTCAAACACAGCGCAGATGCCACCCCAAAGCTATTCCCATGCACTGTCGGGGAAGTCTTTTCCGGTAAAATCTTTTACAGCGGCTTTGAAGAGTTTCACAAGATTCTGCAGGTCTTCAACATCCAGTTCAGTGTCAAGTTTGACGCCTTTTTCAGCCTTGACCTTGTCCATAATCTCCTCAAACGGATCAATGTCGGCTTTGCTTTTGGGCTTCATGCCAAGAACTACGTCACCGTACATCTGCACAAAACGACGATAGCTGTCCCATGCGAAACGCGGGTTTCCGCTCTTTTCCGCGAGAGAAGCTACAGTAGCGTCATTCATACCGAGATTGAGCACTGTATCCATCATGCCGGGCATTGAAGCGCGCGCGCCTGAGCGTACAGATACTAAAAGAGGATTGGCAGGATCATTGAATTTCTTTCCTGTGAGGGTCTCAACATGAGCTATAGCGGCCTCTACTTCTTTCTGTATCAGCTTTACTACAGACTCACGGCCGTTGAGAGTGTATTCGTTGCATACTTCGGTAGTAATGGTGAAGCCCGGAGGCACAGGCATACCCAGAAGATTCATCTCGGCAAGGTTGGCACCCTTGCCACCGAGGAGGTTTCTCATCTCGGCATTACCTTCGGCCTTGCCATCGCCGAACGTATAGACTCTTTTCATTTGCTTTGTTGGTTAAAAGTTAAACTTATTTAATTTTTAGTCATATCATATTTTCAAAATCCCGAAGAGAAGTATCGCAAATTTAGCGTTATTCTTTGTAACAGCGAAATTGTTTCAGAAGAAAAATGCCCACATTGTGCTTTTTTATGCAATATCCACAATTTTTCATCGTGCAACCGTAAAGCAAAACGACCGGATAGCGCCGAGACATGTTAACGAATCATAATTCAGCTATAGTCCCATTTTTCAATGAAAAAAACTTTGCAAGCTATGACCAGAATCATTTTGTAATCTCAATAAAAATAAGTAATTTTGCACCGCAATTCCGGTTTACAGAGCTAATCGGAAACGCAAACAATACAAAACCACTAATTAACAACAATTTAATGGCAACCAAAATCAGATTACAGCGCCATGGTCACAAGAACTATGCGTTTTATCCTATTGTAATCGCCGATAGCAGGGCACCACGAGATGGTAGATTTATTGAAAGGATAGGTTCTTATAATCCGAACACTAATCCTGCTACAGTAACATTGAACTTCGAGCGGGCTTTGTATTGGCTCAACGTAGGCGCACAGCCCACCGACACCGTACGCAGCATCCTCAGCAATGAAGGCGTGCTCCTGATGAAGCACCTTCAGGGTGGTGTAAAGAAGGGCGCATTTGATGAAGCTGAAGCCCAGCGCCGTTTCGACGCATGGAAGCAGCAGCGTCAGGCAAATGTAGATGCGTTGAAAGCCGACATGGCTTCCAAGAAAGAGATAGCCCTCAAGGCTCGTCTGGAAGCAGAGGAAGCAGTCAACAAATCAAAGGCAGAGGCCGTAGCAAAAAAGAAAGCTGAAATCGCAGCCGCTGAAGCCGCCAAGGCAGCAGAGGCAGCCGCAGCAGAGGCAGCTACAGAGGAAACTCCCGCAGAAGAAGCTGCAGCAGAGTAAGCCAACGGCTGATTTGCCCACATAAATATTGAAAAAACCACTCAGGGGGTGACATCAAAAGATGTCACCCCCTGTAGTTTTATTGAAATCCATTATCATTCACGCCGGGTTACTCAGCAACCTCCGTCTTTTTACCAACAGCCGGCACATGTTCACGAGTGAATTCCTTCACACGCCCGAGCTGTTGTTCCGCACTGCCATAAAGATCAAGGATAGCACGATTTACCTCACGTCTAATCTGACGTCCGCGTGATGTTGTACGTGTATATCGTTCTGCTACGACTCCTGTAAGAGCGCCCAAAATAAGGCCTGCGATAAAAGTTGTTCCGCTACTTTTCATAGACATTCATTTTTAATAATAGGGGTTAATAATGTTGCTTCTCAATACACTGCCAAAGTAATCCTATCATAACGCCACCTTAGCAGATATTTTAACATATAACCCTGTTTTAACGGAAAAAGTTTATTGCACGGAAATGCATCACCCAATTTTCATGATGTCCTCATCGAAAGTATCCCGATTAATAGCCCGATTGCGCAATCGGTTACGATAGGAATATATTGTATTTACCGAATAGTTCAGCGCCTGAGCTATCTTAGGACTGTCCTCGACACCAAGTCTGATGAATGCAAGAATACGCAAATCGGTATTCAGACGCTCACCGGCGTCCAGTTCAATCTTACTGTCGTCGCGCAACAACTCGTTTACCCGTTCGACGAAATCGGGATATATATGCAGAAACGCATTGTCAAATGTAGCATAAAAATCACGACTTTGCTCTTCGGCAAAACGTCCTGACTTAGTCATACGGTACAGTTCATCTGTTGCACCCGTAGCAATTTTTCGAGCCGCAATCTCACAGAACCGATTAAGTTTGTTCATATACACCGTACAAAGGGAGACAAACTCACTCATATATACTTCCTTAGCATGATTGGTAATCTCGAGATTACTCCGGAGTTCCTGCTGATGCCGCATTTCACTCCGCAATTTAACAATCAACAATATCAGTCCTACGGCAAGCAAAGCCATCAGTACAAGCGCACAATAAAGCCGGATACGATTGCGACTGTCGGCATCCCTTCCGGCAGCGGAAATAACAGGAATAGCTTCAGATGTCTGTAGCATACGCATCGCCGCGTGACACTCTACAGCACTGGCCAAAGCCTCCTGCAAATAATAGTCGGCTCGCTCAATCTCCCCTTTGTCGTACATGGCGATTCCAAGCTGCTGCAAAGATGTGACCTCACGGGTCGCTGACCTCACATCGGCGATTGCAGAAAGAGCAAGATAATGAATACTCTCATCAACACGACCCTGCCGAGAGGAAATCTGTCCGACAAGCGATGCTACGCGAGCCGCCATATTTGAGTTAATATCAATGCGTTCAAGCAATTCCGTAAGAATGGCATATGCCCTTGCATCATTTCCTTTCATAAACTCGCATTCGCCGGCATTAAGCAGCATATCCGGTGAATCCGGCTCAAGCATGCCAACCAAACGTTCCTGCAGTTCCGTAGCCTTATTATTCCAACGATTCTGTTCATCAGGGAAATTAGGAAACTGAGCTGCAATATAACTGTACATCTGCCGCCCAGCCCACAGAGCCATTGCCTGATGTATATTCGACAGGCTATCCAGAGTAAATGACTCAAACTCCGCTATAGCGCCATGGCTGAATCCTACCAAAGGCATCTGCTGAATGCGCTCGAGCCGCATTTTGAATTCAATGTCGCTATCTTCAAGTTTATGAGCCAGCCTCTCGGCACGCCGACACTCCACAAGCGCACTGTCGGTCAGGAATCCTCTATACAAATTTGCGATTTCAACAGTAAGCATCAGACTGTCGCCCGATGATGCAGTCTCTCTAACCATTCTTAAAGAATCAATTCGAGCATTACGCGCGCTTACATACGCATCACGATTTACGAGTTCCTTGTCTAGTCGCACCAACAGTCTCTCATAATCAGAACTTGAATCATAAGCAAAGCCACGACTATGCTCCGGCTTACAGGAGACAGCGGACAGAGCCATTAAAAAAAATACATATATCGTAATATAAGCATGCATGTCGAATATCTTTTTCCACCCCTAAGTTACATCTTTTTTTCAACCGACACAACCGCTGCATAAATATAGGATACGCCGAAGTACATCATGAAAAAACGCTCCAATAACATTCATTAAGGATTGATTTTGCAATATATCGCAAAGATTGCATATTTTTGCAATGAGCAAAAGTATTGTATTTTTATACGTACCTCGGATTTCACCTGCATCAACATCTCTTCATCACAACTTCGGCCTATGGAGATTAAGACAATCGACCACATTCCCGCAGGTTCTCCAATTGCCGGGAATATCGACAATATCGCAATTTTCAGCGATGTATCAAAAATCAAGGGACTTCGATTTCCTTTGAGAATTGATTTTTTCCTGTCCATACTTTGCGAGCATGGAAGCCTTACAATCAACTATGACAACCGGAGCCACACCCTTACAGCCAATTCGCTGATTGTAATGCGCCCCGGACACGTATTTCACAGCTACACACCATCGCCTGACTTCAGCGGACATGCCATAATGGTATCCACCCGGTTTTTCGGAGAAACAATACCGGGTCTCACGCAGATACTTCCCTCTCTCACCCATTTCCATGACCACCCCGTAATCAGCCTGACATCCTCCGATGTAGCTCAGCAGATTGAAATCCGAAATCTTATTCAACGACGGGCATACGGCATCACAAACAACGGATTTCGCACCGATATAGTACGTTCGCTGCTTGAAGCTCTGTTCTTTGAGACACTGAGCCTCTACTCATCACACATGGGAGACCGCACGCCAAGCTCAATGAGACGCAAAGACGCCCTGTTATTCGGCTTCATTCAGCTTGTAGAGGAGAATTTCCACGCCGAACGTTCCGTAGCATATTACGCCGAACGACTTTTTGTAAGTCCCAAACATCTGTCGGCCATGATAAAAGAGGCAAGCGGACGCACTGCCGGAGACTGGATTGATTCATATGTGGTAATGGAAGCAAAGAAATTGCTTCGCAACACAGGAATGACGATACAAGAAATCAGCACCCGCCTTAATTTTGCCAACCAGTCATTCTTTGGAAAATATTTCAAACACCTCACCGGAGTATCTCCACGACAATACCGCTCATATCCAAATGACAAATAAATTAACCCATAAATCCGGAAAACATGAATCAGAATCCACCTCCGGGCGGCACTCCTCCACCTATCCCCCGGCCGCCACACCACCCTTCCTCCACTTCGATTCCGCCTCAATTTGTTCCCGCGCATACCGGAACGGCACCTCGCCAATCTATAAGCCTCAAGATTCTATTTATCGTATTGCTGTCTCTCCTGCTCCTCATCCCCGATATGATTATCTATTCGCTCAATGACGAGAGAGCTGACCGGCAAAAAGAGACGACACAGGAAATCTCAAAATCATGGAGTGGCCCTCAGCTACTGTCAGGCCCGATAATTTCCATACCATACATTACTAAAAACAACAGGAATAAAGACTCCATCGGCGGAACAATCCGACTGTTGCCCGCGACACTTAACGCATGCGCCGACATAAAATCCCAGACACTCAGCCGCAGTATATACGAAACTACCGTATATAACGCCGACGTAACTCTGAATGGCGAGTTTGACATGCATGCCCTGAAAACCACAGGAATCCCCGTCGACAGAATGCTTTTCAGCAAAGCGTATGTGACCGTCGGCATCGGTGACCTTAAAGGTGTGGAAACAATCAACCCCATTAAGATAGGGCAGACAGAGTATACCCTCGACGGCACATCAGACGAGGATGTATATGTAAATGTGACCTTCAACAATAATACGGATTATACCAAATTTTCTCAAACAGAATACGAAGTAGAAGTAGTCGACATCGATGATTACACCTCATCGACATCAGGATGCATGCAAGCATCGATTTCCATCGATTCCACCGCATCGGCCACCATTCCCTATTCTATTATCATGCATATCAGAGGATCGCAATCGTTAGGAGTGACTCCTATCGGAGCCGAAAGCACGATTTCAATGGCAGGAATATGCAAGTCGCCATCCTTCTCAGGAATGGTAATCCCTACCGAACGCAACATTGAGGCCGACAGTTTCTCTGCCAAATGGATTGTCAACTCTATCAACCGAGACTATCCCCAGTCATTTATAGGCGATAAACCATATAAGATATCACGTTCGGCCGTAGTCACCAACATGCTCGTTCCCGTAGATCGATATCAGAAGACATCACGTGCCATGAAATATGCTATAATCGTAGTGCTGCTCACCTTCATTTCCGTACTTTTTGCAGAAATAATAGTGAAGCACCCAATCAATATGTTCCAGTACCTTCTCATCGGACTCGCTCTCATACTATTCTATTCCCTGTTGCTATCGCTGTCAGAGCATATGCAGTTCGGACTCAGTTATCTGATTGCTGCAATAATGACAATCGGACTAATAAGCATCTACATGCTCGGCGTCGTACAGTCAAGGCGCGTATCTATCACAATCGGGATAGTACTTAGTATAATCTACACATTCATATATGTGCTTTTATGCCTTGAGACCTACGCATTGCTTACTGGCAGTATCGGCCTTTTCATCGCTCTGGCCACAATCATGTATGCTTCGCTTAAAATCAACAATAAAGGCTATAGGCTACAATAACCCTGCGACATAATTGCCACACTACGACATCATTGGGGATGACCGGATTTATTATTTAAGAATCCAATCATCCCCATTTCTCATTATATGAAACATCAACACATCGCCAGAGTCCATCATTGCTCCTTAATAATATTGCTTTTCCCTTTCGATTTGCTCAGTTAATCGGAATTGCTTAAATTTGTCACTTGATTTAACCGATTTAAACATCCACCAACATCTGATATGCTACGTATAAAGCGACTATATCTATTCATGCTACAGAGCTTTCTGCCGCTGTTTGTCATGACCTTTCTGATATGCCTCTTTATCGTATTGATGCAGTTCCTATGGAGATATATTGACGACCTTGTAGGCAAAGGCCTGGAAATGAGCGTAATCGGCGAATTATTCTTCTACGCGGCCCTTACGATGGTGCCGATGGCTCTGCCTCTTGCGATTCTTCTGGCCTCACTCATGACATTCGGCAATCTCGGAGAGCAGTTTGAGCTTACGGCCATGAAAGCCTCCGGAGTGTCGCTTATCAAATCCATGCGCCCGCTGATTGCCCTTATGGTTATCGTGGCAATAGGAGCGTTCTTTTTTCAGAACAATGTATTGCCGGTAGCCCAGGCAAAAATGTATACCCTGCTCTACTCAATGAAACAGAAATCTCCGGAGCTGGAGATACCGGAAGGGGTGTTTTACGACCAGATTACCGGCTTTAACCTTTATGTGAAGCATAAGGACCGCGAAACCGGGATTTTGAACGATCTTCTCATCTACAACGTGTCAAAAGGCACCGACAATGCCACAATAATCTATGCCGATTCAGGCAAGATAAGCATGACTGATGACAAATCGCACCTTATATTAAACCTTTGGAACGGTGAGCAGTTTGAGAATCTTAGGGAACAGGGATCTACATTCTCCTCTCAGAATGTTCCATATCGCCGTGAGACATTCAATGACAAAGAGGTGCTTATCGCTTTTGATGCCAACTTCAACAGAATGGACGAAAGCGGAATGCGCAACCAGTATGTCGGGAAAAACATAGCGGAACTACAGGCCACCATCGACTCAGTGACAGCAAGAGTCGACAGCGTAGGCGATGTATACGGTCATGATATCAAGACACAACGCTATTTCGGATTAAGTTACTATAAGTATGAGTCGACCGACACCGGCATGCGAGCTATCCCCCAGCCTCCTGTGGCCATGGTCGCCCCGCTCAATCTCGATTCGATATTCTCAGGCTCCAATCCGGCATTCACCAAAAGCTACCTCAATCAGGCTCTTGACAAAGCCAAGCGTTCCCGCCAGGACTTTGAATTCCGGTCATATACAATGAATGACGACCGACGTGTAATACGCCGTCACGCCATTGAGCTCATGAAAAAGTTTACTCTTTCCATGGCATGCATTGTATTCTTTTTCATTGGAGCGCCCCTTGGCGCCATCATACGCAAAGGCGGCCTCGGAATGCCTCTGGTAATATCGGTATTCCTGTTTATCTTTTACTATATTATTGATAATACCGGCTACAAGATGGCCCGCGAAGGCCGGCTTGAAGTATGGGAAGGCATGTGGCTGTCTACATTTGTCCTATTGCCATTAGGCGTATTCTTTACATATAAAGCGGTAAATGACTCGGCTGTATTTAATCGTGACGCCTATGCCAATTTCTTCCGCAAACTCATAGGCCGAAGCCAGATGCGCAAACTTGAGCTTAAGGAAGTGGTCATAAATGAGGTCGACCTGTCCGTTGCCATATCCAAAATAAACAATCTCAACACACTTATTTCCGACTTTTTGCAGAGCAATCCACCAAGACAGAGCTACTTACAATACTGGCAGAACGGATATGACAGCATCCGGCTCCACACAATCAGAGCAGAACTGGAGCAGATGGTCGACTACCTCTCCAACTCACGCGAACGTCTGATAATACTTAAGCTCATGGAACTGCCCGAACTGCTCAGCCTGTGGTTTTATCACCCGTCGTCCAACAAGTTGCTCAGTTGGATGTTTATCATATTGTTGCCGGTCGGCATTCCGCTTTATATAATCGGACTTCAACAGCAACGCCATTTGCGTGAACAGCTCGAACATATAAAAGTGACCGACAACGAACTGATTTCACTGCTCAACACTCCCCCTCATACCAATACTGTTTTACCAACTGAAAGTTAAAGCTGAAATACTATACGAAATGGATAATATACGACTTGACTCAATCGATGAAGCCATCGCCGATTTCCGCGAGGGACGTTTTGTAATCGTAGTTGATGACGAAGACCGAGAAAACGAAGGCGATCTCATTGTTGCGGCAGAAAAGATTACACCCGAGCAGGTCAATTTCATGCTG
>Ga0137302_10657_pt1 | contig 11886 bp, 7 predicted proteins | sample Ramsor2O_GlcNAcB_FD_97184 | JGI IMG/M metagenome (GOLD analysis project Ga0137302, IMG submission 97184) | Mouse cecal microbial communities from Vienna, Austria - N-Acetylglucosamine amended with D2O_GlcNAcB | ecosystem: Host-associated > Mammals > Digestive system > Large intestine > Cecum... | reverse complement strand
TTTATTGTGGAGATGAAGGATGAGACCGGGAATCTGCGGGTTAAGCGCTGTGAGGTTTTCTACATAGACAAGGAACTGGGACGGGCATGTCTTGCGAGAACGGATGTGACTGACGTGGTGCGCCAGGAACAGCGTCAGAAGGAGGAGATGGCAGCAGCCCTGGTTGCCGCGGAACAGGCCAACGCGGCAAAATCAGACTTTTTGTCACGCATGAGCCACGAAATCCGTACACCTATGAATGCCATCATAGGTATGAGCACCATAGCGGCCCAGTCGATCGGGGATGATGAGCAGGTGGCAGACTGTATTGCCAAGATAGGCATTTCCTCCCGTTTCCTGCTGTCATTGATCAACGATATTCTGGATATGAGCCGGATCGAGAGCGGTAAGATGCTGCTGAAGAATGAGAAGATCCCCACAGAGGAATTCCTCAATGGGGTCAACTCCATCTGTCATGCGCAGTCAACCGCAAAAGGTGTGGACTATGAGTGTATTGTGGACCCCGTGCTGGATGATTATTACATGGGAGACGCCATGAAATTGCAGCAGGTGCTTATCAATATCCTGTCAAATGCCATAAAATTTACCGGTGAGGGCGGTAAAGTGACCTTCTCGGCTGCCCAGATGCGCAGAACAAAGAATGATGCTGTCCTGCGGTTTGTCATCAACGATACAGGCGTGGGGATGAACGAGGAGTTTCTCCCCCATATATTTGAACCCTTTTCCCAGGAAAGTACAGGGACTACAGCTCTTTACGGGGGAACAGGCCTTGGCCTTGCCATTTCTAAAAATATTGTGGATATGATGGACGGACGTATTATTGTCCGTTCCATCAAGGAGATCGGTTCAGAATTCACTGTGGATGTAAAGCTGGGCATTACAGAGGAGGAGAAACTGCATCATAAGCAGAAGAAACAAACCTATAATTTTGCAAATCTTAAAACACTGGTGGTGGATGATGATGTGGCAGTGTGCGAGAGTGCCATGGTCACCCTGAAAGAGATGGGAATATCTGCGGAGTGGGCCGACAGTGGGTTTAAGGCGGTGAACCGGGTCCGGGATTTGTGGAATAACGGGAAATATTTTGATATGATACTGATCGACTGGAAAATGCCGGAGATGGATGGAATCGAGACGGCCCGGCGTATCCGCGGCATTGTGGGGCCTGAGGTGACGATCATCATAATGACGGCATATGACTGGAGTTCCATTGAGCATGAGGCGAAATTGGCAGGTGTTAATCTGCTGATCAGCAAACCTATGTTCAAATCCTCTCTTATATCTGCATTTTCCAAAGCGCTGGGCAAAAAGGATGAAGAGAAGGCAGAAAAAAAAGAGGCAGAGATGGACTATGATTTTACAGGAAAACGTGTGCTTTTGGCTGAGGACCATCCCCTGAATACAGAGATAGCGGTCATGCTACTGGAAGGAAAAGGGTTTATTGTGGAGACAGCGGAAAACGGTCTGCGTGCCCTGGAGATGTTCAGCAAATCAGAGGAGAAATATTATGATGCAATTTTGATGGATATCCGGATGCCTCTCATGGATGGCCTGGCAACAGCCACCAATATCCGTCATCTGAGCAATACCGATGCCAAAACCATTCCGATCATTGCCATGACAGCTAACGCCTTTGACGACGATATTGAGAAGAGCAAAGCAGCGGGAATGAATGCGCATCTGGCAAAGCCCATAGACCCGGCAAGACTATTCCAGACATTATATGATTTCATCTTCAGAAAAGAAGACTAAAATACCAACGAATCCATTGAGGTGAAGAATTATGCTGCTTGAAAGCGGAATTTACAGACTTGTTTATGAATATTATGAGACCAGAATCCTTTTTGGGTACAATAGATACGGGGATCATCTGCCGTCCATCAGCAGAATCTGTGATATGTTCCAGATGGCTCCCGCTACGGTGAGAAACGCGCTTTCTGTCCTTGAAAAAAAGGGACTTATCCAGGTGGATGCGAGAAAAACCGCAAAAGTTATTTATAAAAGCAGCCCGGCAGGCTTCCGAAAAAATGCGATGAAATACTTTGCTCCCAGAGAAGCAGGAATCCAGGAACTGTGCGAATCGGGAAGGCTTCTCCTGGAACCTCTCTGGGAGGAAGGGGTCCGCAGGTGGGATGAAAAAAAACTGGCAGTGGTTTATGAACAAACTCATGGCTCCATCGGCCAATGCCGTATCCCTTCCGGTGGAATTCTACTATCTGGCTCTTCTAAGTCTGGATAATGGTCTGGCGCTGAATTTTTATTGGGAGGTCATCGGCTATATCCGGCTCCCGTATCTGGTAAATAAGGATGAAAAAGAAATCATGCCCTACACCAGTACAGGCAGCCGGCGGGAAAACGTAGTTATATGGCTGCATGAGCAGTTTGCAGATTTTTACTGCGAAGCAGTACAGGAGATCAAGACATTTCTCCGCAAAAATGAGAAGACGGTATTTCCAAAAGGCGCGGAACAGTTACCTTTTCACTGGAATGTTTACAGACAGAGGCCTCAGCTCTGCTATACCATGGTGTCCCTAATAATCAGGGAAATCAACCTGGGCGTCTATACAGCAGGCAGCTATCTGCCGTCACTGCCCAAGATGGCAGAGATATATGAGGTATCTGTCAGCACGGTGCGCCGTACCCTCAGTATTCTGAACAGTCTGGGTCTGACAGAGTCTTATCATGGAAAAGGGACACAGATTTGTACAACTGTGCGCCCCATGGATTTCTCCAGAACAGAGATAAGGGAAGGGATGCGTCTGTATCTGGAAAGTCTGGAGGTCCTGGCTCTGACCATACGCCGGATTTCTTTTTATACGCTGGAGCATATTTGTGAGGATGAGAGAAGACGGCTGGAGGAGGAATTTGTAAAGATGCTGAGGGAAGGAAAAAGCTATCGTTCTTTTGAAATCTGTCTCTTTTTTATAGAGGAAAAGTGCCCGCTTTCCATTGTGCGGGAATGCTATGGAAAAATAAGAGAGATGCTGGCTTGGGGATACCCGTTTACGCTGCACCGGCTCAAGGCACGTTCTCTTCATGATGAATATAAAGAACGAATCCAAAAGGCTGCAGAGGATTTGCACCAAAAGAATTATATGGCGTTTGCAGAAAAGTGGGAATCCCTGTTAAAGCATGAGGAGAAAATGATGAAATCCAGACTGTCAAATGATATGGCGGCAGCAGAAAAAGAGTAAGGGGCAGGTGAGGGCGTTCACCTGCTCCTTACTCTTTATAGGGAATGAGAATTTGAAGAATTATCCTTCCGGCGGGCAGATCAGGGTTTTCAGCAGCGTGCGGATATTTTGAAAGGAATCTTTCTTTACCTTTACGGAAATGGTAGATTCTTTGATCAACCTGCTTTTGGAAAGAAGCTCTTTTACTGCTGTTTCCGCTATTTGATCCAGGTCAGTTTCCTTTCCGGCAGAGATGAAGGCTGCGGTGTCATGCAGTTCCACGGGATTGTCAGCCACAGCTCCAACGAGGAGCCGTGCATCTCTGGTCTCGGGACAATAAGCGCCTGCAAAATTGACGGTGGGGAAATCAACAGAGCCACGGATACTTATTTTTTCAAAGGCACTTTGGTATCCCTTTAGCGGGAAGGGAAGCAGAAACCCTTCAAGAAGGATATCTGATCTTTCCGTGGTTCCGTTCTGTGCGGTATGGTTTTGAATGAAAGTTTCTACGGGCAGCTTGTGTTTTTCTCCCTTTTTGTAGAACAGAGCCTGCGCGTGATAAAGCATCAGGGCGGGGGCCAGATCTGAATAATACAGAGCGCGGCACACAGGAGAGTTGGGAATCTGGTGGCAGAGGTTTCCGCCTGTTTTAAAACATTTCGGTATACTGCTCCTCCAGTAAGAAGACTGGTTGAAATAAATGCAGCGCCTGTCCTGGAGGATATTTCCGCCGATAGTCCCCATATTTCTTATTTGCGGGGAAGCCGTAACACGCAGAGCCATCTCAAGAGCAGGATATGAGGTACAGAGGGCAGAATTGCAGGAAAGTCCGCTTAAAGTAACGGCAGCCCCCAAAAACCAGCCTTCTGTTGTCCTCTTGACTGCGCGGAGGCTTGGAATGTGGGTGATATCCAGATAATTTCCAGAGGGCTTTAAATCGTTTTTTCCTCTGTAATATCCACAAAGATACAGTAAAAATACTGTTCCCCTGTTTTTTCGGTAAAGAGCTGTGCCTTTATGGAGATCCATTTGACAGTACCGTCTTTGCAGATCAGACGATTTTCATTATGTATGGTATTGCCATACTTTAACTGGGCCTTCAGCTTGTCTTTCATGACCGCCAGATCTTCGGGATAAATAACAGAAGACATGCGGCTGCCCATGCCGGCAAACTCCTGTCTGGTATAGCCAAGGAATTCAAAAAGACCGTCATTGGCTTCAATGACGGAAAAGAACTCGTCAAATCTGCAGCGGAATACCGCACCGGGTATATTATTATAGATATGCAGCAGATCTTCATGGAGTCCCCCTGTATCCGAGAGACAGATATTCTTTATCAGCCATTTTTCCTGATCCAGGGCCAGTGTGAAATGTCCCTCCATCTGCCAGGTATATGTCTCATTTCTTAAATCCAGCCTGCAGGAAAGGCTGCAAATCCCATGGCCCAGAGGCTGTTCGTATATAACAGAGACTTGCGGATAAAAAACATCATTTATATTTTCTATATCTCTGCGGATATGATCCAGCACCTCTTGTCTTCCATGGGCATATTCCCTTTTTCCGGCGTCCATAAAGCGAATATCACTGTCCAAAAATTCCGCTGCCTTCTCAGGCTCCCGCAGTGCGAACCAGGTATTACAGAATTCTTCTACAGCCAGCCCGGCATCTCTTTTCTTTCCCATTGATTCATTCCTCTCATTACAGCATTCTTCCTGCTGCTTGTCTCTTTTCCTCTTCATTTTATCTTAACACTTATCGAAATTATTGTAAACGGTGCATTTTATGTGCGCGGGCGCATACGTCACCACCCGGCGGATTTTTTCTCCCTGGTATTCCATCATTACTTCTTCCTGCCCCATCCTCTATCATGTAACTGATCATAAACTAAAATATTTTACTGTCGGCGGCACTTCCCTGAAAAATGTACCTGCCGGATACCACAAGGCATATCCTCAGGCCCAATACCTGAAAGATAAAAGCTGGTATCTGGAATATCCCATAGGTGATGAGAGAGACCTTGATTTTCTAAAACACACAAAAAAGGAGAAGCCCCTTCCGTATCACGGACAGCAGGCTCTCCTTTTTTCCTTGGGTGCTTATATTCCTTATTCCACTGCCAGATATTGATACAGAAGTTTATCCAGAGCATCCATGTCTATGGGTTTTGGAAAATGGGCATTCATGCCTGCCCGTATGGCTGCATGTGCATCTTCAGCAAATGCGTTGGCAGTCATGGCTATAATAGACATTTTTTTCACATCCTTCCGGTCCATCCCGCGGATTATTTTGGCAGCCTCATATCCGTCCATCCGCGGCATCTGGATGTCCATGAGTATCATATCATAATACCCTTCCCCGGAATCAGATACCATCTTCACGGCTTCCTCCCCGTCACACGCTTCCTCTATCCTTGCTCCCGTTTCCCCGATCAGTTCCCGGGCAATCTCTCTGTTGATCTCGTTATCCTCCACAAGCAGGATCCTCTTGTCTGAATAATCTTTCCTGACAGAAGGCCGTATCATCTCCTTTGATGGCTTTTCGCCGCTGAGCTCCTCCAGCAGGCCGCACAGCTTTGCATGATAAAACGGCTTTGCCAGAAATGCTGTAACCCCGGCTTCCACAGCCTCCCGCTCTATCTCTGACCAGTCGTAAGCAGTCAGTACGATCACGGGAATCCCGGCTCCTATAACTCTTCGGATACGGCGGGTCACCTCCACTCCGTCCATATCCGGCATCTTCCAGTCCACGATCACCAGACCATAGGGGTCTGCCGTCTTCTCTGCCTGCAGGACTTTATGGACAGCGGTGCTGCCGTCTGTGACAGATTCAGCTCTGAGTCCCATCTCTTCCAACAGTTCGGCCGCATTTTCACAGATGAGCCTATCGTCATCCACCATGAGACAGCGAACGCCGATCCACTCCTGGGGCACTTCCTCCTCCTCGTTCTCCTGCAGCTTCAAAGAAAGCGTCACCGTAAATACAGAGCCTGCCCCCGGTGTACTCTCCACCTGGATATCACCGTTCATCAGATCAACTACATTTTTTGTGATAGCCATCCCAAGCCCGGTACCGGTCACTTTACTGTTTGTGGAATCCTGGGCGCGCTCAAACGGCTGAAAAATCCGTTCTATAAATTCTCCGCTCATGCCGATTCCGGTATCTTCACAGCAAAATACATAATTCAGATAGCCCTTGCGGTTCCCTGCTTTCTGCGTCACAGTCACATGGATGTTTCCCCCTGCAGGCGTATATTTAATGGCATTGCTCAGAATGTTGATGCATACCTGCCGGACACGCAGGGAATCTCCGATAACCTTTTCATTCCGCAGTTTGATAAGCTCCACTTCCAGGTTCAGCCTGTTTGCGTCTGCCTGAGGTCTTAAAAGCTCCGTAAGTTCAGATATAAGCTCCGCGAAATTAAAAGGTTCATATCTTAGGGAGAGTTTTCCGCTCTCAATCTTTGACATATCCAGTATATCATTGATCAGACTGAGCAGATGTTTGCTGGAAAGCCCGATTTTTTTCAAGCACTCTGCTACACGGTCCCTGTCGTTGAGATGGGCTGCCGCGATAGCTGCCATTCCCACAATGGCATTCATGGGGGTCCGGATATCATGGCTCATATTAGACAAGAACTGACTCTTTGCCCTGCTGGCCGCCATGGCATTGTCAAGGGCACTCTGAAGCGCCTGACGCTGCTGTTCCTCCTCATAGCGCTGCTCATCTATACGGCGTGATATCAGGATTGCCAGCCTGTCCTCAGAATACGGGTTATCCACATGGATGATCTGTGTGGAGGTCCAGTGGTAGACATCGTCTGTGAGCATTTGCCTGGCTTCCATAAATACCTCTTTTTTTGTCCCCAGCACCTCTCTTAGATTTTCAAGTGCAAACCGGCTGATATAATCACTGAGGCTGTCCTCATGTATGGTATGCAGCATGTCTTCAAAAAGTTCACTGTATGTTTCCTGTTTTCCTATGTTCAGCTTCAGTGCCGGGTCGATATAGATAAATCCAAGCGAATCTCTTGTAAGGTTCACACTGATGATAACCGGATAGGCATTGGAGATCGCCCCTACCAAAGTCAGACGCTCCTGAAGCTTTTGTCTCTCTTCTTCCTCTGCTCTTAACTTTTCCTCCGTCACATCATGGAAGGTTGCGATCAAAACCGGATTTTCATTTTCATCCAGAGTTTTCTCAACAATCCCGGCAGCCCAGAAATAAGTGCCGTCTTTTTTTATGACCCTGTTTTCAAATATATGTTTATTATCCCTGTCCGCTTTTACTTTAGAAAGTCTTGTTACCTGTTGATATTCATCCGGATGGATGATTTCCTGAAGGCTGACCCCTTTGGGCGCATCATTGGAGGCGCTGTCCGGATAAGACAAAAGGCGCAGTCCCTCTCTGTTCAGCTGAAGCAGATGATAGGGCTGCTCCACGGTTATGAGAGCAACGCCCTCCGGAATGGCATTATATAAATGTCCGATATAATTCGCCTGGCTTCTCAGCCTTTTATTCGTTTTATTCACATAGTGCAGGTAGAATGCAAAAAGCAGGAAAATCCCCACCAGTATACTGGCAATAAGCGCCAGAGAGCGCAGCAGGATAACATTGGTCTGTGCATCCACCACCTGCTTTGGTATAATGGATATGAGATACCAGTCCGTATCCAGCTTCAGGGGCGTATAGCAAAAAACCGTATCCTCCTCCTGATAGTAAAAAACAGCCCATCCGGTACGGAGGTCTTCCAGAGACTGCCGGAATTCTGTAATACCAGCCTCCTCATTTTTGGCAGCCGGCAGCATATCGAACAAATTCTGGACCGTTTTATTACTGTTCGGATGAGGCGAACGTATCAGCACATCCCCCTGGGTATTGACAACATAAGAAAATCCGGCATCATTGTAAAAGGACAGGCTGAAACTGTTCACAATACTCTCCACCTCATACTGTTTTATAAGGTATCCAGTGGCATCCTGCAGTTTTACCCGGACAAACAATTCAAAAACATTGATGCCTGTAACACTGCTGATATGGGTGTCCAGAATTCCGGAATCCTGCTTCTTATCCTGCAGGGCCTTCTCCACCGCTTCATCCTTTTCGGACTGTTCAGGAATACAAGTGCCGTCTGAGAGATAGAGCTGCATACCGCTTTCTAAATTACTGTAATCTTCCATCACATCAGCCAGCTCTTGTTCCTGTTCCCTTGTATATTGCTCCATATAACCGGCTATGGTATCCATAGACTCATAATTTTTCCCGAGCTGAACCTTCAGTGTGTTGCATCCCTGCCGGGTGCTCTCCATGATGGTATTGATCGACTGTTCCCAGAGCTGTTTTTTAACCCCCTGCACAAAAAGAAAAGTAAGAAGGAAAAGAACAATACCCACCAGCACTGCAGCCAGTGCCGTCTTTTTCTTTATGCCTGAAGCTTCTTTGTTTTGAATCACTGTGATCCCCTTTCTGCGGTATTTTGTTCATCCATCCATTCCATGGTCTCATCCAGAGTCTCCCCGGAAAGCAGTTTGACAGAAACCTCTTTTGTCCATTCCCATATGGGAATGGACAAAAGCCCGTCAGTTCCTATCACCGTTTTTCCTGACTGATAACAGGAGACCAGAGGCTGGATCTCCTGGACAGAGGAAGGGCTTCCACCCTTTAAGGGGCTGAAGGAGCACTGCTGGTCCGCAAGCTTCTGTATATTTTCCGGCCCGGTAAAATATTCAACGAACTGAAGTGCAGCATTCAGGTGTTCACTGTCCGCATTCACACCCAGCCTGGTATCCGCATTGATGACCAGAAGGGAACCATCCTCCAATACAGGATAGGGCGCCACCTCAAACTCAAATTCCGGATTCATACTCTTCATCCGTCCGGCAGCCCAGGCTCCGGTCAGCATAAACGGGGTTTTCCCCTTGACAAACTCCACCAGATCATCGGAAGTCTTATTCGTTTCCAAAGCTGCTGCTGCATTGATATATCCTTTGGTGATCATGTTCTCCGCCAGAGAAAAACCGGGGGCCAGATATTCACTGAGCTTTACCTTGCCCTGATTGAGCCGTTCAAACACCTCCGCCTGGCTGTTGTCCTGATATACGGAATAGAATCCCTTTCCAATAGCCAGTGTTTTTAAAGAGATATCATTGTTGGCGATCACAGGTGTGATTCCCTCTTTTACAAAATAACTGCAGACCTGTTCCCACTCCTCAAGATTCCCCGGAACCTCCTGTTTATGTTCTTTCAGGAGGGACAGGTTACAGTACAGACCAAATACAGACACTGTAGTGGGAACCCAGTAAATACCTCCGTCGTCCTCCATCTGCCCCCTCATGGCTTCCGTGTAATTTGATATGGAATCCAGCCCTGACAACTCCGCAAGCTTTCCCTGGCGCTCCAGCTCCAGCACCACATCGTGATTCACCATGAAAACATCATCACCTTTTTGGGCATCCATTCTCTTATTCAGAGCCTCAAAATATTCATTCCCCTTCAGGCTTTCATACGACACACGAATATCCGGATTCTCATCCATGAATCCGGATATGATCTCCTCAATAACCGTTACATTTTCAGGTTCATATTTATTTCCAAAAAAAGTTATGGATGTAACATTCTCCGGTATCTCCTGATAATTTGTCACGGTATTCCTTTCACCGCATCCGCCAAGTGTATAAATGCTGCTCAATACCACCAGCGAAAGCAGTACACACTCTTTTCTCTTCATCCAGCCCGCACTCCTTTGCCCCTCTATGTTCTGTATATGTATGACAGTCACCCGAACCCCGCAAACTCTGTTCATATATGTTTCATTCTATCATAGGAGTGCAAAAAGTGCAATCAATCTGTAACCCCTGTTCTGCTGTCTTATGAGGCAGTGATAAAACAGAGCCGCCCTCCTCCGAAAAATAAAGTCTCTCAAATTCGCCGGCACTCACAGGCCTTCCGAATAAAAATCCCTGTATATAATCCGGTGAAGCCTGCATAACTGTCGCAAACTCTTCTTTTGTCTCCACACCCTCCACACAGACCTTTAAATGAATGATATGTGCCAGCTTGACAATGTACTCCAGAAAAATATACTCATAACTGTCTTTGCAGAGGCCCTTGATAAAGCTGCGGTCTATCTTAATGACATTGGCCGGCAGTTCCTTGAGGTGGCTCAGAGAAGAATAACCTGTCCCAAAATCATCAATGGCGATTCCGTATCCCATCTCATGCATATCCTTAAATTCCTGGTTCAGGAAATGCAGATTGGGCACCCAGCAGCTCTCTGTCAGCTCCAGGATCAGATTTTTTGCGGATACCTTGGGCACATGTTCATTTTTCAGATATTCCAGCAAGGCATTTTCTTTCAACTGGATGTAAGACACATTGATGCTCATGGTAAAATCAGGATTATATTTCTGCCACTCCCGGCACTGCTTTGCGCCCTCCTCCAATACCCATTTTCCCACCTGGATGATCAGATGATTTTCTTCCAGAAGAGGAATGAATGCAATAGGCGAGACCTCGCCGTGGTCAGGGGAATGCCAGCGCAGCAGGGCTTCCGCCCCCACTACTCGCTTATTTTCCGCATCGATCTGGGGCTGATAAAACAGCTCAAATTCACTGCATCCGTTGTTTACACAGGTGTGCAGACTCTCCTGCAGTTCCATGATCTTCCGCTTTCTGTTGTACATCTCCCTGGAAAAGAACACAAGCTGGTTCTTTCCGTTCATCTTCGCGATCTCCACTGCATTTTCCGCGTGCCTGAATAATTTCTGATATGTCCGTCCATCCCCAGGTATCACACAGGCCCCGGCAGAAACAGATATGAGCAGCGTCTGGTCATCCACAGTAAATTGATTTGCAACAAACAACTGAATATTATCATAAATCTCCTGGATGTTCTCCCTGGTACCCCCCTCCATCCAGAAGGCAAACTCATCTCCATCCAAACGATACATCTGGCATCCCGGGGGAAGCAGTTCTGATATGCGTGTGGAAATCATGTTGAGTGCCCTGTCACCAAAAGCATAACTATATTTTTCATTAATATTTTTAAAATTGTCTATATCCAGCACTACCATGACTCCCTGCATACGTTTCCCACATTTTAGGACCTGACAGATATCGTGTTCAAACTGGTTTCTGTTCATCAGACCTGTAACATTGTCGAATTTGTTCTGCTTACCAATGTTGGAAATCCTGCCAAGCATAAAAAGGGGCCGGTGCTGTTCATCGGTCTTCACTTTTCCTCTGCACGATACCCATATGATCTGTCCTGTTTTTCCATAGACCCGGTATTCCATATCATGATAGTCCTTGACACCATCCTGGATAAGCTGCAGGTCCTCAAGCCATAGCCGCAGATCTTCCGCTACCATCACGCTTCCCCAGACAGCAACCACATCCTCCTCTATGCCCCGGTCTACATTAAAATCTTCATATGCATTTTCCGATATGTAAAAAGTTCCGTTCTGGATATCCCACATATATAGATAATCATCTGTAGTCTCGGAAAGCAGATCCAAAAATACACTGGCTGAAAATTCCGTTTGTTTAATTAAATTAGGCATGGCAACCTCCTGTGCACCTTAATAAATACATTATAACTTAATTTATTTGTCTTTACCAGGTGGTTTTCTGTAATATTATGCCTATTTATGTAAAGAAAAGAGCAGAAAACAGCCTCAGCCTTTTTCTGCTCTGAATCATAATTTGATAAATTACT
>Ga0137302_10656_pt1 | contig 11893 bp, 11 predicted proteins | sample Ramsor2O_GlcNAcB_FD_97184 | JGI IMG/M metagenome (GOLD analysis project Ga0137302, IMG submission 97184) | Mouse cecal microbial communities from Vienna, Austria - N-Acetylglucosamine amended with D2O_GlcNAcB | ecosystem: Host-associated > Mammals > Digestive system > Large intestine > Cecum... | reverse complement strand
GGAGCGTTGCTTTTTCCGAAAAGTCATATTACTGGACCAGAAGAATCAAGATTCAAGACTTTATTATTTGCCGGTGTTAGATGAAACTAGTGATATCCAGCTACAGAGAATTCAGTATGCCAATGGTAGAGGGGTTCCGGAGATACCCTATATAAAAGGAGGAGGGATAGAACTGGAACGAAATCTTTTCTGGGTTAAAGATTCAAAAAAAAGACATACCATTTTATCATTGGATATGGCTGAGAGTTTGATCCGGCGGGAAATAACAGGATTAGGACTCTGCGAGGTGGAATTGTACAGTAAGGATTAAGGAGATGATTTGATGAGAGAAGAAAGATTGATTGTAAGACCATTTGGAGATCTTAGGATATTGGATTATAAATCTACTCAGGTAGTAAATGAACATGCAAGAGCCGAGGTAAGAGGCCGTATTCCATTTGAAAAAAGAATAGATTACGTAAAGGCAGGAAAGCGGCAGACATGGGCGCAGGTAGTAGCCATTTCTGAGGGCGAGGAATCAATTCTGTTTTATGGGGTAATCGAGCAGCTCCAGATAGAAATAAATGATGGAACCTGTACTGTGGTTTTAAATTTGTGTTCAGGCACTCAGCTTATGGATTATAAGGAACACATAAGAAGTTTTCAAAAAGACAACTTTACGTATAGCAGTCTGCTGGATATCTGTAGCATGGAATATGAAGAACCGGGCAGGATTATGACGGAAGGGAATGGAAAGAAAATTCCTCATTTTATTATGCAGTATAGAGAAACAGATTGGGAATTTATAAAACGCCTGGCAGCAATGAACCATACTGTGATTTTTGCAGATTGTTCCACTCAGGGAGAGAAATATCATTTTGGTATTCCCGACAGAAAATTTAATTTAGAGGAAACTCTCTGTGAATACCGAACAAGGTACGATATGCAGGAATACTGGTATAAGAAGGGCCGTGGTTTGTCGATTCACACGGAGGATACCATGTCGTACATATGGGAGAGTAGAGAGGCTCATAAATTAGGAGAGAGAAGATCTATGGATGGCAGGGAAGTATTTATTTGGAAAATAGAAAGTTCTCTGAAAGGAAATGAGTTATACCATACCTGCTACATGAAAACGCGCGCAGGGTTTCAAACTGCTTCCTACGATAATAAGAACATGGCCGGGGTCTCTTTATTAGGCGAGGTTACGAAGGTGAAGAATGAAGAAGTGCAGATAAAGATACATTGTGATGAAAATAAAGAACAATCAGGTGTGTGCTGGTATTCTTTTTCTACGGTATATTCTTCACCCGATGGTACAGGCTGGTATTGTATGCCAGAAATCGGAGATACGGTCAGGTTATATTTTCCTACTAATAAAGAGGAAGATGCGTATGTTGCCAGTGCATATCATGAGGGAGGTGCAGGACTCAGAACACAACCAGAATGTAAGTTCTGGAGGAATAAGGAAGGAAAAGAGATACAGTTAGCTCCTGATCGTATTTTGCTGACGAATAATGACGGTACCTATATTGAATTATCAGATGATGAGGGAATTGAGATTGTAAGTGAAGGATCTATAACAGTACGCGCAGGAGGAAGTCTCAGTCTAATCAGTTCCGGTTCTTCGATTGAGATGAGCGCTCCTAAAAAAATACGATTGCGACAAGGCGATACAGAAATGAATTTAGGCGGAGACCTTAGTATGCAGGGAGCCAAAATCAGACTGTAACAGGCCGATACGAGGAGGTTAGTAATGGAAATAGATCTTATGGATAATCTGAAAATAGAGACAGACATTCCTATACTGCATGTGGAACATTTTTGTTTTTCCTGGAAGCCGTATTGCCATGCTGTGCTTGATTTAGAGGGGTATGTAGACAGGAATATTCGATGGAATCCTGGGCAGTCCTATAATTCCCGTATAAAAATATGTTTTACAGATAGGGGAAAATCAAACATCATTTATCATGGATATATAATAGAGGCGGAGATAAAGGACGTAGGTAGAACAAGTCAAATATATATAAAGGCCATGTCTGCTTCCTGCCTATTGGACCGAAAAATTGAAAGCCGTTCGTTTCAAGATACAGCTAAAACCTATGGGGAAGTTGTTCGAGAGAATGTTCAAACTGATGGTGGGCAAGTAATACGTAATCAGGAAACTGATAAGAAAATTGGCTGCCCGGTTATCCGCTGTGAAGAAACCACATGGCAGTTTGCAAACCGTATGGCAAGACGCCTGGGAAATTATATCATACCTGATGTGGAAACTGGTAATCCCAATCTATGGTTTGGAATGAGGAATGGAAAAGAAGTATCAACATTGCCCGAGGCGCAGTGCGTCATACAGATGAATGCGGTTGGCAAAGATATTGGAATCCGTTGTAAAGCAGAAGGCAGGAGCTTTTACAAAATTGGAGACAGGATGGAATATCTGGGGCAAAACGTCACAATCGTGGAGGTAGAAGGGCGGTATCAGCAAGGTGAATTAACATTTACATATATTTTGGAGGAGCGTACCGTGCGTCAGCCTGACTTTGGGGAGGATTGCCATTCTGCTGGTCAAGGCTTTTGGGGGATTATAAAAGAGGTAAAGGAAGAGTCTATAAAAATAGCTTTGGATATTGACCATGGACAGGAAACAGGAGATTATTTCTACCCATGGTATCCGGAAACGGGAAATGCTCTTTATGCAATGCCAGCGGTAGGGGCAAAAGCGCTCTTATACTTCTTTAGTGCTGGCGAGCAAGAAGGAGCTGTGATACATTGCTTAAATAAAAAGGCAGGAGAATGTCTTTCCTATAAAGACCGGTTTCTTAATATAAAAGATGGAAATGTGGTTGATTTATCAAGGGGAAGGGTATGTTTTTCAAGAGGTAGTGATCATAAGCTTAATCTTGAGGATGAGGTCATTTCAAGCAGTACATCAAAAGGGTTAAAAATAGTTGCAGAAGGAAGGATACGTTTAAAAGCTAAACAGATTATGATAAGTACACCGGAGGAACTAAACTTATGCCAGGGGTAGTTAAAATATAAACTATCTAAATAAAAATCCTTTAAGTCGGAATGTAGTAATAGGGAATGGGAGGAATGATATATATGAGCCAGTCAAAAGACAGTGTTGTAACAATAGAACCAGAAAATGATAATAAAATAACACATTTTTTGGGTAATGAGATTGTTAATGCTGCGAATGACTTAGAAAAAATGGTTAAATTTATGGCGTATTATGGTCAAAACGATAATATAAAATATACGGTAGAAGGTTCCATCATTGGATGCACATATGGGCTTGAAAAGACCAGAATTGGTATAGTGCAGGACCATGCAGTTTCTAATGCGGGTGGTAATGCGGTATTGTCTTGTAGTGACTGTGTGGCTGGCGAAAATGTATATAGCTTTGGGATTTGCTGTTCACCAAATATAAATTATCAGCTCGCTCCAAAGACAACAATTACTCGTCCACTCATATACGCACAGCCAGTTGTAACTGGCCCTAAATGTATGCTCGCAGTGACCACAAAATGGATACAAGATAAAGCACATACACATATATGGAATGGTAAATTAGGCACGTATGAGGAGGTTTTACTTAGTAATGCATACTTGCCATGTTCTTATGGCCAAGGAATTATTACCATTAAAGAAGTTAACAATACTGCGACGATAAAGGAATATGTGAACCTGACCATAATGAATAATAGGGGATGGAAGCAAATACATTGTGGGTACATAGAAAAAAATACCGGAAGAGACAGTCCCATATGTGATAAGACATCAGTTATTACCAGAAAACATCGAAGTATAGATCAGAATGATATTGATAAGCTAAATGAGTTATTTAATAAGTTTGATATAACTACAAAAAATAGAATTTGCGGATTTTTTGCTGAGTGTTCAGCAGAAACTCTTAATGGTTTTGGAATGGTTGAACAAGCAGGTGATAGTAAGCATCCACTTACAGGCTCATCAACAAGAGCAAATGTTGAGAAATGGTTTAATACCTATAAAAAGTATGGAGCAACATATCGAGGAGGAGGAGCAATACAACTTACTTGGAAGTCTAACTATACGGACTTTAGTAATTGGATGATATCAAACTTAATAAAAAATGATCCAGATATTTTAAATTTAGGGGCAGAATATGTTGCCTTCACTTATCCTTGGGAAGCTGCGGTATTCTTTTGGGATAATAATAATCTTAATAGTGTTGCTGACACTATGAATCCTACCTATACTGTGGGAGATGTAAAGCCTATTACTGCTATAGTGAATCTGAATATGACAGCGGCTGAATATCAAAAGCGAGAAGATTGCTATAAAGATTGGATGACGAACTATACAATACCAAAATAATATGGAGATTGCTATGTTGAGAATAAAAATTATAACGTGTTTCTCTATATGTATGATGTTAATTTCACTTTTTGTTTTTGATGACAATAATGATAAAGATTATACAGTAATAATAAAATCTTTTACTGAAAATGGATCATACGTAGAATATCCCCAGGTAAGTGGATTAAAGGATAAAAAGAAACAGGCATGTATCAATACTATTTTAAAGGAACAAGTTTACGTAGGAGCAAAAGATTCTTCATATGAGACCTTCGTTGACTTTTCCAATCCTGAATACGTTTATAACTTTAAAATTGGCGTAGGTTTTATAAGCAATGATGTTGCCAGTTTTTTGTATAGCTTTAATGCGTATGGTTTTTTTGATCCGGACGTTAAAGTCATGCAGAATAACGACAGAAGTTATGGTGTTACGATTGATATGCAGACAGGAAAAAAAATAGAGTTACCTGAGTTTATGGTTGTTGATGAAAGATTAATTAATAGTACTGACGGAAGTAATTTGGACACAGATTATAACTCTATTGTAAGAGGTGATTACCACAAATTTAAAGATTTATTTTGGGTCTATACGACAGAAGAGGAAAAAGATTATTTTCATAGCTACACACCACAAGAAGCCATGAACCGACTTGAAAATACAAAAGAAGAGACAATTTGGTATATTGATGAGAATAAGAATATAGTCTTTTTTAATTTGGATGACTATATGGAAATTCCATATAATGAATTAGCAGAAATAATCTATCCTCAATATTTGGAAAGCTTGAGTAAAAAGTGAAACAGTATAGCTATTATTGGATTGATAAAAGAGGAGTGCTTAATGGACCGGATAAAAGACCTGGAAGAATATATAAAAGAATACCGTATAAATCGTTTTGAGAATAAGAGGGCATATTTATCCCAGTATTCATCAAGATTAAGTTCAACTTTTCAAAGTAAACTAAATGTATTAATAAATGAACAGGTAAATAAACAGAAAAATAAAGATAATGCAGATAGAATTAAGTTAATCTATTTATGTCAGTTATTGAGCAGCTCTTATACAGGAAGCTATGAAGTAATTCTTGGGATGAGCAATTCTAAGCTGTATTTGGATGAGAAGAAAAGTCAAGTTTACTGGTATCCAGAATCAATTTATGAATCAATAGATAAAGATATGGAGGAAATTGAAAAAATTTTACGGAAAAAGTTTATACGTCTGCAGGATTCTGAATTATTTTATATAAAGCAGAAGTTACTATATGATGACTGGAAACTGCTGAAGAAAGTTTTTTATTTCATGTCGATACAGTCTGTCGGTTTGATTTTGGACAGTCCATTGCGCAAGGAAAATGAATTGCTGTTCTTATGTGGAAACTATATGGACAATTTGAAAATTATATTGCATACGAGAGGAGAAATGTGATGAGTAATAAACAGAGTTCTTTTCATATGGGTGACGAATTTAATGGTTATGGACAGATGCGGTATTTAAAGGGAACCAGACCTGAAGTCCACCCCCCGTTGTCACAGGAAAATGTGCGCCTTTCTCCTGACTTTGGCGATCATTTATTAAAGATGCTGGGGAGTATTCCGACAGTAATTAATCCAGACGGCGCCAACCCCAATTTACGTCCTTTGTTAGGTTCTATGGCTAGTGTAAACAAAGTGATTATTAGCAAAAACGAATCGGCGGGAACTTATAATTTAAAATTTAATGTAATGAGTAATCAGGATTTAACCGATGGCTCATATCCATATATTGAAAAAAGGGATCATATGGTACCGGTTGGCTATAGACCTTTTGATACTGCAATTGTCTATTATATTGATGACTTCAAAAGAGAAGCGAATTGGAGGGCTGAAAAGTTGAAAGAAGATTTTGGGATAGATGCGACAATGATAAGTCTAACCCTGCCAGCAGCACAGGATACAGACGGAAAACAGACAGCGCTAGGCTTTGCAAATTCATGGAATACAATGGACGATTCAGAAACAATAGATATGATATACATTTTTTGCCATGCAAGTGAACGGATGCTTCAATTTGTTGATGGATCTGCTTACAATGCACTGACAATAGATGGCTGGAATAAAAAGAAAAATGAAAAAGTGGCTGGGAATTTGCATAGTTTAAAAAAGAAAGATATTGTAAGATTATATCTCCAAGCATGTAACGCAGGATTAGTTGATTATTATAAAGTAGAAGGTAAAAATGTAGCAAGTATAATGTCAACTAAATTAGCTGATGACAGTGCGGTGTATGCATGGAATGGAAGCGTCTCGTTTGGTCCGCCCGCAGTAATACAGGATGTATATGGCTTGGTGGATGCAGATTATGACTTTGAACCCAGGGTATCTGAAAATCAGGATCATTATGATTCTGTAATTAAAGACTTGAAATCAGAAGGACTGATAGAAACCGCAACAGGACCAATGGGAGAAGTTGTCTATCATAAGGGTGATTATTGCCCTTATGGATATATTCCTGGAACATACTTAACTGCGAAAGAGGCGTGAATATGTGTAAAAATAAAGAAATATTTATTTTAATTGGAGTGATTCTGGCAGTAACTTTTTGGATTTGCAGCCGCCCCAGAATATATTGTAAAGACTATTATGCAGTAGTGAATAGAGCAGATAATGAATCATATGAGTCAATTATAAAAGAAAATGGTGATATTAAAAGAATAGAGATTATTGAAGATGTTGAGTACGTTTATTATGAAGATGGACGTATCTTTGTCTTTGGCCTATTGCCTACAGGTGGAAAAGAATTTTGCCGCATAGATATTACGAGTGAACAATATCGCTTTGGAAAAAAGCAAATCGGCGTGGGAACGGAAAGGAGCAAAATTGAATTGATTTACCAGTCAGGAAAAAACAGATACCTTGCAGAAAATCAAAAAATTATTGTAGTAGAAGCCAAGACATCGATTACATTTTATTTTAATGATCAGAACATAGTTTACAAGATGTCAGTGGGGAAACCGGACATTTATGAATAGCTAGAATTCCTGGAACATACTTAACTGCGCTTGAGGTGTGAATATGTGTAAAAATAAAGAAATATTTATTTTAATTGGGGTGATTCTGGCGATAATTTTTTGGATTTGCAGCCGCCCCAGAATATATTATAAAGACTATTATGCAGTGGTGAATAGAGCAGATAATAAATCATATGAGTCAATAATAAATGAAAATGGCCCGATTGAAAGAATAGAAGTTAATGAAGGTTTTGAATACGTTTATTATGGAGATGGACGCACCTTTGTCTTTGAGCTATTTCCTACAGGTGTGAAAGACTTATGCCGCATAGATATTACGAGTGAACAATATCGCTTTGGAAAAAAGCAAATCGGAGTGGGAACGGAAAGGAGCAAAATTGAGTCGATTTACCAGTCAGGAAAAAATAAATACCTTGTAGAAGGCCAAGAAATCAATGTAGTAGAAGCCAATACATTGATTACATTTTATTTTTATGATCAGAACATAGTCTACAAGATGTCAGTGGGGGAACCGGACATTTTTGAATAGTAAGAAACCTACGAAAGGAACGATAGATATGAGCCAGGTGAAAGACAGTAATGTAGTATTAGAACCGAATCCAAAACCCCAAGTGGAATTTTTGGGAGAAAAGCTGATTGATGAAATTATGAAATGGTTGCCTTTTCCGCATATTATGGAAAAATAAATAATACAAAGTATGTGGTAGAAGGTTCTGTTATTGGATGTACATATGGTCTTGAGAAGACCAGAATCGGTATAACAAAAGATCATGCAGTTTCTACTGCAAATGGTAATGCAGTTTTAACTTGTAGTGACTGTGTAGCTGGAGAAAATGTATATAATTTTGGAATTTGCAGTTCTCCTTATTTGAATTTTCAGTTGGCCCCAAAGACAACAATTGTCCGTCCTCCTGTTTATGCACAGCCAATTGTAACAGGACCTAAATGTATGCTTGCATTAACCACAAAGTGGCTGCAAGATAAGGCTCATGCACATATCTGGAATGATAATAAAGGTCAATATGAGGATGTTCTTTTAAGTAGTGCAACTATAGCATGCTCGTATGGGCAAGGACTCATAACTATACAGAAAGTTAATAATGCCGCCCAAGGTACAGGTAATGCACCGTATAATGATTATAAAACAGTAACCAATCCTAACTTAATTGGAACAAATGCTTCAAAAGATTATGTAACCTTACAACAACTAAAGGCAAGGCAATTTAATTTTGAATATGATAGGCAAACTTACATAAACAAACTTACGAATTATACAGCTGCAGATTTCCAAGGAATAGTCACGCATATTACTGCTTATCTTAATGAAATACAAGTTCAGCTAGACTATTTGAATAACGGGTTTAGTACAATTTCTGCTCTAGAAATTGTGACAAACTTTAATTATCATATTGAAAAATATGGTATAGGGAAACATGAGGAATCAGTTCTAATGTTCATGGCTATTACAGCTCAAGAATCTTCATACGGTAAATTAATGGCAGAACGGTGGAGTGCATCATTGGGATATAGCTATAATCAAAGGGGTGCAGGATATAGTCAATTAACAGGCAAAACAAAGTCTAATAGTATAGGAAATCAAGTACCATTTTTAAATTCGGTCGGCTATACTAGCAATGATATTACAAACATAATAGATTTGCCGTTTCATATAGCAACATATTTACCATTTTCATCAGCATGCTATGCCTGGACAAAAGGAAATGCTGCTGGCTGTGATATAACGACTGACATTATTGAATATGGCATGAATAAAGGCGCAGATATGAAATTAATATATTTAGCCGTAAGCTATGCAATAAATGGTGGCTATACGTTATCCGGATTACAAAAAATGATAGATGGAAAAGTATTCAATGAGCCAAGTAAAGCACCAAATGGTTGGGCAGACAGAAAGCTTTCATTTAATAATGCAATTCAAGTTTATCCTCATGGAAAAAGTATGTTTGTTAAATTTTAGATTGAGTATTTTTACTAGGCGATGTTTGTATGTAATCCATAAGAGGCTTGTCAGTAGGAATATTAAAAATAGTATGTATGAGGTATGGATATGCATAAGAAATTAATATTTGTTATAATTTTAGTAAGTTGCTGCATTGGCGGTTTCGTCATAAATAGAGCGCGGTTCGAGAGTATTAATTTGAAAACAGAATCGCAGAACTTTAAAGAGTTACAATCATTAAATATTGCGGATTCTACTCAAACAGACGTGGTTTCTGTCACTGAGCCCAAGTATTATACTAAAAAAATGAGTGTTCCTGCGACAGACATAATGCCCAGTTTATTTTTTGAGTTAACAGGAGTATGTGAAGAGGATAATTACTATTATCCCAAGAGGCTAGTTATTAGAGCGAATAATGATGTATTACAAGAAATTAATTTTGATGAAAAGGATTTTGCCCCATGTACTCTCGATAATTTTGGTTGGGAATACGGCGATTACAAATTTGATGGGTATGGTGGATTCCGTATTTTAAGTACCTCATTAGGCATAAATTATTCTTACTATTTTTGGATATGGGATAAGGAGGACTATTGTTTTGTTAAAAGCCCAGATTTAGAAAAGATTGTAGGAAATATTACATTCGACTATAACAAAAAATTAATTTATGTTTCTAGTTCGGGTGGGAATGATTATCATGAATTTGAAATTTATAAATACATAGATGATGAGTTGCGCTTAATTGAAAAAGCTATAGATACAGGAGGGTATAGAAAAGTGTATAAAGTTAAAAATAACGAATTGGAGTTAATTAAAATAATTAAAACTCCATTATTTGACTAGTATAACAATGATTTACTAAGAATGGAAGGTAGGGACGTTAAAGTCATACAAAATAACCACAGAAGTTATGGTATTACGATTGATATGCAGATAGGATACATGAAGAAAAAACTTAAAAATGAATGGAGCGGATGATATGGATTACTTAGATGAAGAATTGTTGGAGGCCAAAAGAATGCTGGAACGCCAAAAACATGCTACATTAGATACAGGAATTTATGCGGGGGAGGAGTTGATTACATTTAAACAGACAGAGCTATTTGATAATACGATTCATTTACCTTTGCCAGATCAATTTGTGGTTATGCCGGATAGTGTTAAATGTGTAAAGTATCCCTCAAAAGATGCTCCTGCTTTTATTGTTACGAGCCTTGATAGCACAGTGAATATTTGTTTTAATCTTTTGCCTGTAATATTAAAAGAAAAAGAAACCGAGCTTATGAGCGTTCAGTTCCAAAATGGATTGAAAAGTGTGAATCCATCAATTATTATAAAAAATCAAACAAGCATTAAAACCGAACAGGGGAACGAGATGAGTTGGTTTGAATATAAAGGATTCCATTTGGATGGTCAGAGTTATAATCGGGTTTATTTGATACGTTTAAGAAAAAACGTACTACATGGGATGTTTAGTTGTAATGCCAAAGATAAGAATGATTGGATTGAGATTATTGAGAAAATTTTTTTTGCAGTGCAGGAAGAATTGTAAATGTTTTTTACAAGCAGTGTATAATTTGGGCTGGAGACAAAATGCTATAGTTCGTTTCAGAAGGGAAGGCGTTGAATGGATTGGCGGGAGGAAATGGGCCGTTTGGTTGAAGAGGCATTTAAGGCTATTCCCTCTTTTTGGGAGAAATTGATTTTTTTTAAAAGTTTATCTTTCTTTGCCAAATCCTGAGTAGCGGTTACACTAGAAGCTATGAAGCGATACTACAGATGCAATTATTCACTATCAAGCAGAAAATACCGTACAAAAGGTTGTGATATATATTATGAAAAAAATTGAATCCTATCCCCCATTAAAAGCAGTTGAACTGGCAAATAAAAAAATGCCGGAAATATGGGGTGCAATTGAAAAAACCAGAGTGTCTATGCTAAACAGGAATTCTCCCCCATGGAGGGAGGATATCTATATTCCTGCCTGGCAGATATATGAAAGCACTTTCCTGAATGGTCCCTATCATATACCAAAAGAAGCAAGACCCAGGGCCCTTGCAGTAGTCCTGTCGATACTGGCATCATGGAGACAGTATAAAGAAGTATACCGGTTTGCACCAGAGATGGAAAATCTGCTGTACCAGCAGGCAGATTTCAACCTGCCTTTGGATACACTGCTGAACCTTCCATTTTCCTGTTTTTATATAGAGGCGCCACAGATATGTGGCGAAAGGTACCATGGTTTTTTCATCGCATTTGACCAGGCGAAAGACGGAAGCCCCCTGTTAAGATGTATGTCGACGAAAAAAGACGACTCATTAACATTTGATTTTAGTGAGATCCTATTAGAAAAAGGGAAAACCCTCAAATATGGAATTGCGAAAGCAGCCACAAGTGCGGCGGCAGAAGTTGGATTAAAGTCTCTGCATGGGCAGATTGCTTCGGAACTATTAATCTCTGCACAATATCGGCTGGTGGTCCTGTCCAGGCTAAGTCAGCTGCTTCTGTATCTCACAGCTCAAAATGCCGATTTAAAGGAATCAGGCAAAAGCCATGGGCGTGCCGTTGGAAAGAATATAAAGGACAGGTACAGGGAAATACGAAA
>Ga0137302_10655_pt1 | contig 11903 bp, 15 predicted proteins | sample Ramsor2O_GlcNAcB_FD_97184 | JGI IMG/M metagenome (GOLD analysis project Ga0137302, IMG submission 97184) | Mouse cecal microbial communities from Vienna, Austria - N-Acetylglucosamine amended with D2O_GlcNAcB | ecosystem: Host-associated > Mammals > Digestive system > Large intestine > Cecum... | reverse complement strand
GTTGCCAGCGCAAAGAGGTTGGTTATTTACCCATAGTTTAAAAATACCAGAAAACCCTATATCCATTATAACTTTTTCTTCTCTCATGCTCTTAAGAATTACACAAAAGCAAATGCAACTATCAGGATTAAAACCCGTTAAGTCACTATAAAGGAGTTTTACTTTGTTATGTACCACTATATTGTCTGGATTATTTCTTGCATACAGAAATGCTTCCATTATTTTATCTTCTAGTTGTGTGCAGAAAACATTATAGTCCTTTCGAGGATACTCGTATATAATAGAATACATATTAATTAACATTGTATTTCCTGAATAAACATAAATCACTATATTCCTCATTTCTTCCTGTGAGCGGTCTCGGAAACTCGATAAAGCCCGTAGTTCCGCTCTTCTTTATTGATTCTAATTTCCACTTCACCTCATGTTTTTGCATATTTTCTACATTCTTCCAAAAAAGTATTGACAAACGCTCAAAAATCGGCAGCTCCGCCCTTCGTTAAAAGAAAACTCTTTCGGAAGTGACTCTTATGCTAAAACACTGGTAAGCACATGCTGAATATCAGCAGTTTACTCTGACGCTTTTCTCATCTGAATGAGTCTCAGCCAAAAAACTCAATTCTTATTCTGATTCAACCGCAAAGCTCACTGCTTTGAATCTCGATCCTGTCAGGGATTTTATGCTTCCTTTTATTCTCCCACAGACAGATCTGCTCAAAACTAGCCTCAACTCCTTCGCTCTTTTCTCCTTCTCATGGATCTACACTACCTTAGTGTTGACTCATGGGGTAACACTCTGGCTCAGGATGATCTGCTTGCAATCCTTATTGGCTGTTCGCCTAATACACTTCCGCCACTTGGCTCCTACTATGACTTCATTAATCGGTTATGGCTTATGAATCCTGCTCTTGATAAATTGGGACGTAAGGATACTTTTCCCTGTAATAAAAACACAAAACCAACTTCGAATCCTGGAAAAGGCCAGAAGCTTCCCACTAAACACTCCGGCGTTACAAAAACTATTACTGACTTTATCCGTTCCGGCAAGGATTTCTCTTTTCATTATGAAAAAATTCTTCAGGAACTTTTCCGTATTGCTGCTATTGTTCCATCTCTTGAATTCGGTCTGATTCCTTCTGAAAACCTTACTGTATCAGGCGATGGCACCTGCGTTTATACACATACCAGCGCTTTTGGTCACAAGATATGTGACTGTGCGGAGCATGGGGTCTCTAACTGCAAATGTCCAAGGCATTTTTCAAATCCAGATGCCTCCATTGGCTGGGATAGTGACCTTGGTTCTTATTAATTTGGATATACCCTTTACATGATTACCTGTCATAATGAAGAACTCCATATTGACCTGCCTGTTCATATCCGCTTCATGAATACAAAGCGGTATGACAGTGTCGGCGGATTTGTTTCTCCTGCTAAATTTCGTTCTTTAAATTCTGACATCCACTTCCAAAATCTTTTTCTTGATTCAGCGAATGGCAATTATGGATATATCGGTGCGCTGAAAGCGCATGTCCGGAGTTTTGGAAATCAGTAGTCCGGACGCAGGAAATCAAGGTTCCGTTATAGGTGAGTGCGGCGGAGCCGCTGTCCCAGAGATCATATTCTCTAGAACAGGGTCGCCTGTTAATTGGTAACAGTTATTCGCTCATTGCTGGGGCTAGTCCATATACCTCTCTCATGGAGCGGTAGTTGGTAGGGTCAGTAGGAACGATGTTAATTTTGTAGGCATCGTGCTTGATGCGGTCAAGAATAGCTTCGGCAAGAGGGCTGTCATCACCACCAAGCTGGTCATACCATCCGCCGGGGTCATACTGAGAGCAGAAGATAGTGGCGATTTCTTCCGACGTCTGAGCAGCAGTTCAAGGATGTCCAAATCGGTCTTCAAAAGGGACTTCCTTCATCTTCGGGTCATCCATCTGAATGATAAAGGCATCAGACATGGATGTCAGGCGCATTTCAACGAGTTTGTCGATTGTACTTTGGTTGGTCATGGTTCTTACCTCCTGTAATAGTCAGCGCCGCGGGTCATGGCGTGACTGTTCTGAGTAGCTGCAGCATCGGAAGCCGGAGTCTCCTGATCCATTGTACCCTGCCCAGCAGCCAGGATGTTTTTAATACTCTTGTAGCTGGGACTGGCTGTATAGGACAGCGCTTTCTTGCAGGCCGCTTCAAGTCGCCGGTCGGAGTATTTATCCGCCAGCTTCAGAAGTCCCATACAACTGCGGTAGGATGTTGATTGTTAAGTAAAATTGACCCACTTTTTCGTTGAAACTTGACCCACCCTGCTAATGCGTTACTATCTGGTATCCGTCTGTCGTTAACGATGTCTAATCGATTAAAATCGTTCTCCTTGATGAATCCAGAGCAATGTACCGGCTGAGAATCAGCAGGAGGTCGCTGATCAGCTCATGTACCAGCTTTTCCATCGCCTCCGGACGGCTGTCTGGCACTGCATCTACCCGTTCCTGCGTTTTGACGACAACTGTGCCGCATAATTCATTCAAGTCCATGAATACGCTGTCTGGTGCACTTACTCCAACATCTGTGAACTGGTCCAGATTAGGATCATATGTGTATTTCTTGCATTTTTTAATGCGCCTCATAATGAAATACGGATTTTTTAGGCCATACCTGCTCTGGATCAAGTCATAGGCGGCCGCCTTCCCGCCGCTGTTATACTGCTCGATGATTTCAGGGAACATGTCTTCTTTTATGATTGTCTTACCCACGCTTATCCTCCCTTCACTGGGCTATGTCCCATTCGATAGGATCGAAAGGCAGCTCTTCATCTATATGTTCGCGCACGTATTCGCAAGCTTCCTCCCTAAGGTCATTGGCAATCAGCACTTCCCAGTACAGCATACATGTCCGGTAAAGGTGGCTGGCTTTTTTCCTTAGTTCCTCGTAAGTGGGCTTCGGCTCTGGCACTGCATCCCGGTCAATGCCGTATTTCTCCGAAAGATACCGGCTCCCTTGTTCATAGGTCATGGAAGCAAGGGCCGTCCTGCTTTCTTCTTCCTCCCGGTAAACATCCAGGAATTCTATCGGACAGCCGCCTCCATAACAGGCAGAAGCCCCATTCTCATGCACGCTGTTCCCGGCCCGGACCCATTCACGCAGGACAGACCTTCCCTCCTCCATCATCGGCGTGGTTTTTTCGTATTCCTTCAGCTCCTGTTTCAGGAAGCGTTTCCTCTCTTTATCTATCTTCATTTTCAGTACACACCCTTCATTTAACACTCTGTTTTAACCCTTTGACACGGTAGCTGTCTCCCGTTATACTTAGGACATGGCAGTGATGCACCAGGCGGTCCAGGTAACCCGTGCCGGCTTCTGAATCCGCTGCAGCCCTGAGCCCGGCCAATGCCAGGTTCCCGGCGTTGTAATCCCGGAGGATCTCCTTAAGGGAGAAGATGTCCATCCTGTCCCGGTCGATGCTGTAGCCGATAAAACGGTCAGGGGTGGTATCATAATAGAGCTCTGCAAGCAGCATGATTTTCCTGGCATGGTGTGTAGGCTGGCTGAACCTTCTTCCGGCAGCGTCCAGGTAGCGCTGGCCGTTTGAAAAGCGTTCCGTGAAGTCCCTGCGGATCTGCGGAATTGACGTACTGACCGGAGCAGCTATAGCAGCGTAATGCGTACTGTCAGCCGTTACATCATTCTTTTTGTCAGAAGCTTCCAGCATCAGCGCAAGGTTTTCCTTCCTGTCATAAACCTCAATGCGGAAACCATAGGTTATCCTGAACAGGAGTGACTTATCAACGTATTTCACCGGCACACTGTACTTGCTGCCGCCTATATTGATAAAGCTGTCGGGGCTGATGATCCGTGCCTGGGGCTTTTTAATTCGGTACCGTATTTTGGGGAGCGGCAGCAATGACTGCTTTTCCTCCGGCAGGTAATGATGGTTGGGGATACGCTTTGTAGTCCCATGGACCTCATTGCACCATGTATTGACAAACTCCTTGCCGCGCCGGTTCATTTCCTCCATTGTCGCGAAGCTGTTTCCCTTTATGAACTGCTCTTCCAGATAGTTGAAAGGCGATTCAATCTTCCCTTTTTTACGAGGCCAATAGCAGGGGCATGCATTCAGTTCTGTTCCCAGATGCTTCGCAAGCATCAGTGCGTGCGGGTTATACCGGATTTCCTCCCCACTCTTCGGGTTGTTCTCGGTTACCAGCGCTTTCGGATTATCAATCAGCAGTTCCATAGTCACGCCCCCCAGGTCTTCGAATAGCTCCTGGGCCGCTTCATAAATCGCTGCCGCATCAGCCTTCAGGGAGAGGCATACGGCTTTCTTTCTGGATGCCGCAGGAGCATGGCAAAACAGTGGACTTTTCTTTCCCTGCCGCCAATCACCATGGAGTACTCTGACCAGTCAAACTGGGCCTGATCGCCCGGTGGGGTTTCAATCCGGACGGTAGCCTTTGAACTGACCGGCCCGGTATCTTCGTCAACCTGTTGGAGGAACCTGTAAACAGGGCCGACGCTTCCGGTATAGCCCTTCTTCTTTAACACCCTGAAGATACGGGTGCCGTTAAACTCATTGGGTTTGCATCTCCATTCGATAATCAGTTCCTTATACCCATCAAGGCAGGATTTGTAATCCGTCCGGCTGTATTCCGGCTCTTCCTTCAGTCCCAGCAGCTTTTTGACCGTGTTCCGTGAGATGCCGAGGATTCTGGCTGTTTCACGTTTTGATCCGGTCTGTTTATAGACTCTTTGGACAGCTGACCAATCTTGCAATCTGTACACCTTCTTTCACCTCCTCTCCGTGGCTGGATGCACACGAAGAGGATTGGACTTTACTAGACTGGGTGGGTCAATTCTGAGTGTTAGATTTTCAAGGTACAGTGTATCAGGACCAGAATCACTTACTCACGCCCCTCCGCTGTTAAGGTGGGTCAGTTTTACTCGTTAATCCTGGGTCAATTTTAATTATAAATCAATATAGGATTGCTGCTCAACCCTTTGGGAGACAAGGATTGCATTGACAGTCTAGTACGTATTGATTCCAATCCGCTCAGCCCATTTGCGGAAACGGTCGCCATTCCATTCCAGATATTCCTGGTGGGCAGCCGGCATATGTTCCGTGACAGTGCTGTACTGCCCTTTTTCTTTTGGAAAGGACGGTGGATGAATTCTTCCAATTTCTTTCAGATGGCCTGATTTAATTCTGCCAGCGAAAAGAACTGCTCATTGCGGAGCGCAGCAGTGAGCCATGTGGAGATCACACCTACAGCCCCTTCGGCATTTGGCTTATCCTTCGGAGCCCTGACACGGGCAGGAATGATAGCTGTGTTATATTGTTCTGCCATCTCATGATAGACGGTGTTGACTTCCTGGTTATACCAGTCATTGTTATGGATAACTGCTGTCTTACAGTTATCTGGCACAAGGATACGGGTAACGCCGCCAAAGTATTTATACATATGTACATGGGCATTGATCCAGGCGCTCTGCTTCTCGTTGATGAACGCTTCGATATACGGATACTGGCTGTATGTCAGCACCCCTACGAACAGCCATGCCGGGATAATCTCGCCGGTGTCTGGATCAGTGATCTGTGCAGAGTCACCAGCCCAGTCGACTTCAATCTGTTCACCGGGTTTCCGGCTGATGTGCATGGTTGCCCGTCGTTTCTGCTCATCCTGCTGGATGTAATAGCAGAACTGAGAATACATGAGGGGATTGTCACCGGCTTGGCGGCATTCCTCCAGATATTCCGTCCAGAGGAGTTTTTGTTGACTCCATTTCGAAGTAACTCTTTCTGTATATAGTAGAAATCAGGCATCCGCTTTTGAAGCGATACCTTAGCCTCTTTGGGAAACATCAGTTTCTCAAGTGCAGCATCTGTCAAAGCCTCATCAAGCGTCCAGGATAAATGCAGTTCCTGAGCACGCCGCTGAACCTTGACGATTGTATTTTGCGAAACACCGATGCTTTGAATGATGTTTCGTTGTGAGAGTCGCAAGGCTGTTAGCCTAAGGATTTCATGATATTTGGTCATAGTAGCGACCTCCTTATAATAGATTTACATCTTGCGATGCATAACTCTATTATAAGGAATTGAATAGCGATTTCCTGTCCCGGAATGCTGATTTCCACTTATCCGGAACGGTGATTTCTCGCCTCCGGACAGGCGATGGAAAGCTGCCCGGAATACTCAAATTACCCAACTTATGAACTATGCAAGGAATGGAACGTCATCCCTTCATAGTCTTAACTTCAAACCGCGGGCGGTCCGAAAGCATTCCGAAACGTCTTAACATTGATAAAGACGGTACTCCTCTTTGCAATGCTGGTTTCCGCATGACTTACTGGGGCTACAGTCAAATCCGTCATGATATCAAATGGCGTTGTCCAGTCGCCACTGGAAAGGAAGAAAGGTGTACCTGCGAAGTCTCCTGCTCCTCCTCCCCATACGGGCGCTGTTTATATACTAAACCCGATTGGAATATACGTCTTTATCCCCCAATTGCATGAGGCACTGATGAATATAAAAGATTTATAGTAACCGCATAGGTTCAGAACGGGTCAATGATCGGATTCTCAATAACTATCATCTGCATGATATGAGGATTGATGGTATAAAAACTTCTCTTTCTTTACTATGATTGCCGGCATCAACATACATCTTGATGCAAGGCTGAAAGTTCAGAAACTGAAAAGCGCTTAAAATCAAGAATATTCACCTTTTAAAAATGCCACCTTTTGCTAATGGCTTAGATAAATGTGCCTTTCATTCAATAACTTGGTTCAATTTCAGGCGCAAAGAATCATTTATATGTCGTTCTTGAGACTACTCCCTGTATATTGCTTTTTCAACCTTCTCCTTGCTATTTACTCTTTACATCCATTCGAATTGCTCCAACCGGACAAAACTCCATGCAGCAAATACACAGCTTACAAATATTAATATTGATCTTTGGTGTCCCATCTTCCATCTCAATTGCGCTAAATGGACATACTTCTTTACATGTTCCACATTGAATACACCGCTCATAATCAATCCTATATAATCTTCTTAAGACAGATAAGTATATATCACGCTCTCTACCTTCATAAACCGGAATTCTGTACAATTCAACCACATTGTCTGCATTTTGATTACAATATGAGATAAGTTCTGCTTCAGATTTAAATGAACTAAAACCTCTTTTAATCGCATACTGCAAAGTTTTAAGTTTTGGTACTTCAAAGCCAGTCATTTTAGTACAGTAATAATCAACAAAGACCCCATCCGCTCCTAATACCAGATTACCTAGGTGCTTTGGTGATCCATTAGAAGGTCCCATACCTTCCATCGCTACAATTGAATCCATAATTACCATATCCGGAATTCTGATTGAGTAAATGGAACAAAGTGCATTTGCAAAGTCGTTTTCATCTAAGAGTCTGTGCGTCTCTTTTCTCTGCTGTTTTTTGATACATCCAAACATATTCTTAATTGCACCGGTATAATTCGTCAACATGTGTGTTTTAAACTTTGGTATTTGAATTAGCACATCACAAGTATAAATCAATTCGGAGTATTGATAGGTAACACCGTTAACTTCAATATCTTTATAACCATAATCTCTTAAATTATAAAACTGGAGGCCGAACCTCTCCAAAACAGGCAGTAATCCCGTTTCTCTGATTACATCAATGCTATTAATGTCTTCGCAAAGCATTACCTCACAATTAAAAGAGCAGAGTATTTCTACAATCAATCCTACTACTGCAGGATGAGTAGTTGCTGCCTGTTCTGGTCTTAATGGACCTAAAAGATTTAACTTCACTGCAACCCTCTTTCTTTTTTCAAGCATCAGGTGATTTTTGATAAACGAATATACTTGATCATAGTGAGCATATAAAGTACCATAATCTAATTTGTTAATTACAAATAATTTACTATTGATTGTCATAACCTCCACTCCGTCTTCATATTCACAACCAATGGACTACCCATATATTATCCTGTGTATAGTAAGCCATATTATTGCTTAAATCTGCATAGACAGGATTTAATGCACCCTGCACAATATATTGGCCACTCGTTGCAAAATGTAATCCCGTCCATAACTCCCACTCCTGTATCGAAGCACGGATGGATATCCCTTTACATTGTTTCACAATTTTTCCTCCACCTTTTATGTGGACGCGAAGCCAAGGATCATAAGGGTATCCTTCCCAATTCTTCCAATTAATGTAGCTCCCACTATCTATAAGAGGATACAAATGCTTTAGGGAAGGTCGTAGCGGTATTACTATCCTTTCAAAGCCTTTCTCATATGCTTGATGTTTTAACACTTTTAAACATTCATAACTGACCGCTTTCCCTCTGAATTGCGGATTAACTACTATTTGCAAAGCAAGCAATGTGTTTGGCATTATATCAGCATAATAATTGTGAGTCACTTGTTGTAAGCCCCAATAGATACCATTCTCATGCAATGTATCTGATTCTCCCAGCTTAAACGGTGCAGAATTAATCACGGCAATTACCATATCGTTTTTAGTCAGGACCCATTGAAAATCATTAAATACTCCAAGCATGAATCCCCAGTAACTTCTCATAACTTTTTCGCCCTGTATAAACTGAGGCCATGCAACTTTATTTATAGATTCTATCTTCGCATTCCATATTGACTCTTTATTATATGAATGTATTTGATAATCCATATTCACCTCTGATATATATGATCAGTTCAATATTAGTTATGATTAGGTTCGTCATTTTTATTGAATAGTTTAGAAATACTGTAAGCTGTAAAAGCACATTGGCATGGTAGTCCATATGCAAAGTAGAATTTCTGTTCCTTTAGTTCAAATATGATTGTAAATATTGTACAAGCATCATAAGTATTTGTAGCATGTTTACATATCTCGAACATTTTCTGTTTATGCTCTGAAAAAAGCTCTTTTATATGTTTTAATTCAATTTGATAATTTGACTCCAATACTTCGTATGCGGTCTCTAACCGTGTAACAGAATTTATATGCATTGCTTTATTTTCCCTGACCCGTAGACGTTGACTTAGTAAATGATTGGTATGAATTAAGAGACCATTCAACGGATATTGTAAGTCGGTTCCCTTCGCTGTTAATTCCATGTCCACAGCGGCTCCACTAGTATCTGCGATAATAACATTTAAGGCGCACGCAATTGGAGAGCGAAGTACATTGCATTGCGCATCCGATGCAGTCTGGGAGTCAAGTATCCGCCTCAATAACAAATGATATGGTATACCATGAGCATTTAATTCATTTATGGGGAGCGAATTAAGTAATACAGTAACTCCCTTATTATTGATTCCCAAGCTACCGATAATACCTGCTTCTGTAACTGTAATAAACTGGTGCCCTTTTAGATCATCAGAGTGTAACATAATTATAACTTCCTTTGCATCTTCAATCCAATCCCAGGTCTGGGCCATGTATATTTTGCGTCTGACAGTACGTTCTTGTCCAACAAATATACTCGTACACCCTTTCTTGGAAATGTTTGCTTTATTCCAAAACACATTTGATAATTCAGTTCGTACATTTAAGAAGACAATCTCTTCCGTACTTACATCGGCACCAGCCGCAATTGCCTCCATCTCTCTATACAAATTTGGGTCATATTTTCGAATTGCATTATCAAAGGTCCTGACATCAGCAAATAAAATCTCAGGATTTACTTTTCTCATATAACAACATAACCGTTTACAAACTTCTATATTTTTTTTAATCAACCTTGAACATTGACGGCCATGGCTAAATCCTCTATCCCAATTATCACCAGTAACCTTTATGTAAGGAATACATATCTCCATTTTATTATCCCCCTTCATAGCGTTAGAGATTGAACATAGCTTATAAAATCAGAAATTGTAGAAAAATTAGACATTAAGAATTTATCATCCTCAAACTCTATATCAAATTCTGTCTCACATTTGATTATTAAGTTAATAAATCCGATTGAAATCATACCGATTTCAATAAAGTTCTGCTCTTCAGATACATTATCTACCGATAGCTCCAATATGTCGGCAATCATTTTTAATATCAATTCTGATAAACCAGTAATTGTACTCATAAAATCATTCCTCCTATAATGATGAGGCGGTTAAAGTATCCTCAGCATTCTTCTCAACAATTTCAATAATGCCCACTTCCATGTGGTACAGAAAAGCTATTAAGTAATTTTCGTAAATACCTGTCTTTTGGGGGATAGCTATTACTCTATACTTCTCCGTTTGTAATAAGTTAATTGCTTCTTTCATACTATGCACCTCATAGCATATATGATAAGGTGTACATCCTATTTTACTAAGTATCTGATCAACGTAAGTACTATTTGATAATGTTGGAGACACTAATTCGACTCTAATACCCTAATTTAGCAAAAATCACAAGCCTCCCCCTCTAGCATCTTTTCGCATATCACTTTCTTTTTCGTAACCTAACTTTTGAAAATGTGATATTGTCTCTTCAATATTTGTTACCACATACCTTATATTATGAACATTCATAATTAATACACACTCACCATACTAGATTAAACTAAAGTATAAATCTGGAGGGACTCCTTCTTTTTTTAGTCTCATATACAGCCCCAATCTATTTTTTTCGAGTAATCCGCTGATTCCTTTAATATACTCCAGGTTTAGATACTTTTCTGTTATACGCTCAGCATCCGTGAGGCAAAATCCTTTTTCCGTCATATCTAGAAGTTCTCTAAAACACTGAGCATTCGAATAATTTATTTTCTCCAAATATCCCCACGCTCGATTTTCATTATCTATAATTATCTGTTTGATGACTTCACTATTCTTTCCAAAACTTCTCTTCAAATATTTAATGATTTTAAATTCCTCTCTTATAATACTGCCAATTTTTTTTGCATAAAAATACTCTTTGGAATTCTCATTTTCGTGGTATTTATAATATAAATAGTTTGATAGTTTTCCAATATCCTCATTTAAATAGTGATAAGAATAGCATCCGAGATTATCTTCCTCGATTAGAAGCCCATCATCTTTTAATTTAAAGTAAATCGCTGAAAACTCTGTTATACCACAACGTTCTACAATGTAGTACAATACTGAAGCAAACTTGGTTTTTTCAAGAAAATCAATATTTTTCCTCAAGTTATCAAAAGTTGAGTAAGGATTAAAATTAATAAATCCTATATCAACAGCAATATCATTCTCCCGAAAGTATTCAATTGACCGTAAGTTATCAATGACAGAAGCTGGTTTGTTGTACAGTTTTAAGTCATGTTCATTTCCTGACTCTGTTACTATCAAATTTTTTATATACCTCTGATCTAAAATAGGTTTCATATGTGATATTCAATTTTTCATCTACTATCAATTGTGCAATCTCCCACATTCTATTTGGATTGTCAGCACTATGATCCTCAAAGCTATCATCAATGAACCAGAAACGGTTAATCCCATGCTTATCAATTAATTCTTTGATTTCAGCAACAATATTTTGAGGAGACCGCCCCCTCCATTTATTATAACCTTTCGTTCCCCAGAAGTTTTGATGCCAACAAAAGCTGCAACTTGCCGTGCAGCCTCTGCTTGTTGAAATATATGCATACTTTAGTTTGTTATTTAAAAGTAAATCTCTCCTTGGAAAAGGAAGACTGTCTAAGTCTTCAATTAATTCATATCTTTGATTCTCAATTACTCTATTGTTCTCACGGTACAAAAGATTCCCGATTGAAGATATGTTTCTGCCAAATTCCAGTGCATTGGCTAAGTCACGGAAAGCTAGCTCCCCTTCACCACGAATTGCATAATCATATAAGCTATACTTTTCTAATAATTTTTTTCCATAAAGAGTAGGCCAATATCCTCCTATAGAAAACTTAACATTTGGAAGTTCTTCTTTTATTATCTTAC
>Ga0137302_10654_pt1 | contig 11913 bp, 12 predicted proteins | sample Ramsor2O_GlcNAcB_FD_97184 | JGI IMG/M metagenome (GOLD analysis project Ga0137302, IMG submission 97184) | Mouse cecal microbial communities from Vienna, Austria - N-Acetylglucosamine amended with D2O_GlcNAcB | ecosystem: Host-associated > Mammals > Digestive system > Large intestine > Cecum... | reverse complement strand
GCGGCCTGTTGGAACACACGCTCAGCGTGACAAAGCTGTGTGATTACTATGCCGGATATTACCCGATGATTAATCGTGATTTGCTGCTGACAGCTGCTATCTTCCACGATATTGGTAAGACCAGGGAACTTTCACGCTTTCCGGAGAATGATTATACTGACGATGGACAGCTTCTGGGCCATATTATCATCGGTACTGAGATGGTGGGTGAAAGTATCCGCTCTATACCGGGATTTCCGGAGAAGCTGGCTACAGAGCTTAAACACTGTATTCTGGCCCATCACGGGGAATTAGAGTACGGCTCACCCAAGAAGCCGGCGCTTTTGGAGGCATTGGCCCTTAACTTTGCCGATAACACAGATGCCAAGATGGAGACCATGATAGAGGCGCTGCAGTCCGGCGGGGAGAATAAAGGATGGCTGGGGTACAACCGGCTGCTGGAGTCTAATATCAGGAAGACAACGGAATAGGCGTTGAGGTTGGATAATAAAGAGAAATAACGGGACCGAATATATAAGGCTGAAAACATTTAGTTTGGGTACGGGATTGCAGGATGTGTCCTTGACCAGTGTGTTTTCGGCCTTTTGTGATAATGGGGCGGGGATGGAAGAAGTGTGTTGGTGGGCGGATGGGATGAAATAGCAGGATAAGATAACAGGATGAAATAATGGAGAGCAATAATCGCTCATAATAATAATTGAATGACAGGATAGGTGAATTGTATGGAAAAGAATCAGGAATTTATTGTGACAATAGAGGATATGAATGAGGACGGAGCAGGCGTGGGAAAAGTGGATGGCTACATCTGGTTTGTCAAGGATGCGGTGATTGGCGATGTGGTGCGGGCAAAGGCCATGAAGATAAAGAAATCATATGGATTTGCCAGGCTCATGGAAGTTCTGGAACCGTCAGTTTCCCGTGTCATTCCGTCATGTCCGGTAGCAAGGCAATGTGGTGGCTGTCAGCTTCAGGCCATGAGTTATGAAGAACAGCTGAAATTTAAAGAGCGGAAGGTGATGAATAATCTGATTCGTATAGGCAAATTTGCTGAGGATGAGATTCATATGCTTCCTATCATGGGGATGGAGGAGCCCTGGAGATACAGGAACAAGGCCCAGTTCCCCTTAGGAAAGGATAAGGACGGAAATGTAATTGCCGGATTCTATGCAGGGCGGACACATGCCATTGTTGAAGCAGAGGACTGCCTGCTGGGAGTTGAGGAAAACAGGGAGATTCTGGATATTGTAAAGCAGTTTATGAGGGAAATGAAGATTGAGCCCTATGATGAGATTTCACATAAGGGATTGGTGAGGCATGTCCTGATTCGGAAGGGATTTAAGACAGGTGAAATAATGGTATGTCCGGTAATAAATGGTAAAAAGCTTCCCGGAAAGGAGCGTTTGGTGGAGATGCTGACCGGTGGGGATGGGAAGGATGGAAAGGGACAGGGAGTAAGTGAGCAGGGAACAAAGGGGCTGGAAGTAAAAGAGCAGGAGACAAGTGAGAATGAAGCAAAAGGGTATATATCAGACAGGCATGTAAACAGGTATGGGATTAAAGGTATGGCCAGTATTTCTTATAGCGTGAATCAGGAAAGAACGAATGTAATTATGGGAAAGGAGATTGTGAATCTATATGGCCCTGGATTTATAACAGATTATATTGGAAATGTGAAATATCAGATATCGCCACTTTCATTTTATCAGGTGAATCCTGTTCAGACAGAACGGCTTTATGGGACAGCGCTGGAGTATGCCGGACTTACGGGGAATGAGACTGTTTGGGATTTGTATTGCGGAATCGGCACTATTTCATTATTCCTGGCACAGAAGGCTAAGAAAGTATATGGCGTGGAGATTGTACCCCAGGCCATAGAGGATGCCAGGAGAAATGCAGAGATAAACGGTATTGATAATGCAGAGTTTTTTGTGGGAAAGGCCGAGGAAGTACTGTCGGAACAGTTTGAAAAGAATCATGTCCAAGCGGACGTGATTGTGGTGGACCCACCAAGAAAAGGATGCGATGCGGTTTGTCTGGATACCATACTTAAAATGAGACCGGAACGGGTGGTTTATGTCAGTTGCGACTCGGCTACGCTGGCCAGGGATTTGAGGTATTTGGCAGATGGGGGGTATGTGGTGGAGAGGGGGAGGTGTTGTGATATGTTTCCGGGGACGGTGCATACGGAAGTCTGCGTGAAATTGTGCCGAAGATGATAAAAGTTCATGTATTGTGAGATGAAAATAATTGGATAATCGAAATCAAATGGTAGGCAGCTAAAAGAGTTAGAAAGAACCTTTGAAAAAGCAAACTAATGTTTTTTGAGAAGAAAGTATAAATCAGAAACCAATGTTGTAGTGGATAATCTGATTTGTAATACATTCTAGTCAGAATTGTCGGAATGGTATGACTAACACGAAAGTGGAATTTATCGTATACATATATGTGTATATAAGATAGAAAGGTAGATTAATTACAAAGGAGAGGAGTGCGTATATGGCATTAGCAAAATGGTATAAAATCGATTTTCACACCCATACTCCAGAAAGTGCATGCTTTCCGGATAAAAATGTGACACCTGAACAATGGTTAAAGGCTGCTAAAGACTCAGGAATTAATGCAGTTGTAGTAAGTGATCATAATTCAGTTGGGTGGGTTAAAAAAATTGAAGAAGTAAAGGCGAATTTTGAAGATAGAAATTTCAAAGTGTTCTATGGAATTGAACTTTGCGTTTCATCTGATTTTACACAATTTCTTATTATTTTCGATGATAAGATGTCTGTGACTGAAATTGAGGATGCAGTTATTAGCCATCTGGGATTGCAAAGAAAAGATTGGGGTGATACAACGGTTAATGTGTCAGAAGATAAATTGAAAACATTATGTACCGAATTGAATGAAAGAATATTTGTGATACCTGCTCATTTTGCGTCTAATAAGGGCCTTGGAAAAAGCACAGAAAATGCAATCAAAAAATATCAGGATTTTCTTTCTTTTTCTGCAATTGAGGTAAGAAATGATGAAGATATTAGAGAGTATAATAACAAATTAAAAAATAAAGCTATTAATAGTGCGGTATTAGTAACAGGATCAGACAATCCATCAGATAAAGAAGCCCAGCATTCGATAGAAGGATTTGGAAAAATGTTTACATGGGTTAAGCTTTCAACGTTATCCTTTGAAGGACTTCGTCAGGTGTTTATTGATCCGGAGCACAGATGCATTAATTGGATAGAACTTCAAAAGATAGGAGAACAGTTTGATCCTAATGAAACTACTTATAATTACATAAGCGGTATTGAATTTGAAGGGATTTCTCACATGACAAAGATGAATATGAGATTCTCACCTAATCTGAATTGTATTGTAGGAGGCAGAGGAACAGGAAAATCTACTATTGTCGATGCAATAAATTATGGTGTATGCAATGAAAATGATCTTTCAAAGTGTAAGCTGCTGGAAAAGACGTTGACAAAAGACGCAAAAATTTCGACATTCTTTAATTTTGGAGTAGCTAAACCTTATGTGGTTAAGATATTGAGAAAAGGGAAACAGCTTGTAAGTGAAGTTGAAGATAATGATGGTATCGTTACAAACCCTCCGGAATTTAAGATAGATTTTTATGGACAGAAAGAGATTTTTAGTTTAATAGATGAAGATGATAGTATTGCAAATCAAACGACAAGTCCGTTGGTAAAGATGATCGATGATAAAGTATCTGCAGATATGCATTCATTTTCAGATGAAATTGACGATGCAATCTTAAAAAAATTCAAGGCTAGCGGAATTGAAAAAACGAGAAAAGATTTCGAGACTGTTGATAATAAAATAAAGAGTATAGAAAAATCGTTTGTTTCAGAACTGGCTATAATAAATGATGCCATTGATCGTTTTGAACAGCAAGGAGAAGAATTAGGGGTACAGATTGGAGAACTTGATGTACCAGAAGAAAATGCGACTGAAATCGAAGCTTTAAAAAGGTTGAGAGATATAAATCAAAGTCTTGTTGATTTGTTGAATCAAAAGGGCAGTGTCATTGATTTAATGAATAAAGCGTATAAATTGTCATCTACCTACGCAAAACGAGAAGAAATACATGATGAATATTTAAAGGCTTTGGAAGAAGTTAAAAATACTGGTGGAGAAGACATTAATAGTATCCAAGATCAATTACAAAAAAACAAACAAAGATATAGTGACTTGATAACGTTACAGAATGGACAAGAAAATATAGAAAAGAAAATTGAGAAGAGTATAGCTACTTTTGTTGATAAACGACTCGAATTATCTCAAAAGAGACAAGCTGTAATTGATAGACTGAATTTAGAAAACATTTCAATTAAAATTATTTCATTAGGGCATTTGACACGATGGAAAGCAAATTTACAGAAAGAACTTGGGAAAGAAGGAACTTTCGAAAATGATTTTCAGAATTTGGTAGAAAAATCATTATCTGCGGATAATGATTGGAAACAATATAAAGCCCTTTTAAAATTCATGCTGATTACTGATTCGGGGAATATTGAAGATTTGTTTGGTCCTCCGACAGATGCACGTTCACTAAGCTTTGGATGGATAAATACAATAATGGCACATTGAGTTCAATGGTTAAAGTACTTCCAGAGGACAAATTGCAAATTAAGATTATAGACGAAAATGGATCAATTGATATTAACGAAGGTTCACCAGGCCAAAAGAGTGCAGCTATTTTGGCATTTATTTTGAATAGCGGTGAGAATCCATTAATTATTGATCAGCCGGAAGACGATTTAGACAATAGTTTGATTTATTCGCTTGTTGTAAAATCTATAAGAAAAATGAAGAGTAAGCGACAAATCATTATTGTTACACATAATCCTAATATTCCTGTGTTGGGCGATGCGGAGGGCATTGTTGTTTTAGAACGTAATAATCAGGGAAAAGTCACTTTTAGAAAGGATAAAAAAACTGGCTGCATTGAAGAAAAAATCATTAGAGAAGGAATTTGTGAAATTATGGAGGGGGGAGAAGATGCTTTCCGTAAACGAGAGCAGAAATACCAATATAAGTAAATAGGGTAATAAAAATATGAACCACAACATATGGTTTAAATCATTCGTGTTAACGATTATTGGTGATGTACTGTAACCGATTACTATTACTGTTCTATTGGGTATGGAGGAAAAGAATTGGAAAAATCAAGTATTTTAATGTACATAACTGAAGATGGAATTACTAAGGTTGAAGTTACATTTGACAATGATACAGTGTGGTTATCATTGGATCAGATTGCAGAGTTATTTCAAAAGAATAAATCTACTATATCCAGGCATATCAAAAATGTTTTTTTAGAAGGTGAGTTATTGGCGGAAGCAACTGTTGCAAAATTTGCAACGGTTCAAAAAGAAGGGAATAGAATTGTTGAACGACAGATTGATTTCTATAATCTTGACGTTATCATTTCGGTAGGATACCGTGTGAAATCTCTTAGAGGAACACAATTCAGAATCTGGGCCACGAATATTTTAAAAGAATATATGAAAAAGGGGTTTGCCTTAGATGATGATCGTTTGAAGAATCTTGGAGGCGGAAATTATTTTGATGAACTGTTATCACGTATACGCGATATTAGATCTTCAGAAAAGGTATTTTGGCGAAAAGTTCTGGAAATTTATGCGACCAGTATTGACTACGATCCTAAGGCAGAAAGTTCAATGTTGTTTTTTAAACAGGTTCAGAACAAAATGCATTGGGCAGCACATAAGCATACAGCGGCCGAGGTGATTTACCAAAGGGCAGATGCTGATAAAAATAATATGGGACTGAATACATGGAGTGTAAACTATATAAAGCGCTCTGACGTAGGAGTGGCGAAAAATTATCTTGATGAAAAGGAGCTGGATGCGCTTAACAAAATTGTTACAGCGTATTTGGATATTGCGGAGGTACATGCTTTAAATCAGGAGCCTATGTATATGAAAGACTGGCTGGAGACGATTGATGATTATCTTAGGATGACCAGACGTGATATATTAACAACAAAGGGGAAAGTAACACATCAGCAGGCCTTGGAGAAGGCACATTCAGAGTATGAGAAGTATAAAAGAAATCAGGAATATATATTGTCTCCTGTGGAATGTCATTTTTTAGAGAGTATAGGGGAATTAGATAAGTTGGACGGGAAAAATAATTATTAGGATGCTGACGAAAGGTCTCCGCTAAGGGAGAATTATACGTTTTCGCCATCATTATTATCCACTCACCACATACAGAATGTTGCGTGAAATTAGAACGGAGAGAAAAATAGAAGAGGATAATTTTATGGAACCATCGAAACGTGATTGGAAACTTTATAGAGAAAAAGTATCTGGTTGGCAGGAACATTATATGGAGCGGCTCATTGAGGATTATGTTGCTTACTTAAACAGTAATGAACCTGCTTCAACAAAGTTTTGGACAATGGAGAAGCGTATGAGACAGGATAAGAAAACACCTGGGGTCTGTATAGAACTTAGTAAAGGAAATATGATATTTGATCTAGTCCGTTTTTTGCAGGATGAAGTAATTGTATTTGATGATTTGGACGAACTTTCAGAGGAACTAAGGGAAAACGTAAAGCTTTTGAAGGAAAGATTCGGCTGATTAAAATGTAAAAGGACGGACTACTACGAATGGAGGTGTGAGTACAGATATGTATATATGGAAAAATGTTACCGAATGATTTTCAGAATCAAAAAGACATTATAAGGATTGTTATTTGGAAATAGATGAGGTGTATGATGAACATGTTGTTACTGACCTCCTGATATGACGCTGACCAGATTTGTTCATTTTTCAGCAGGCTGCTCTAACTCATGTCAGTCATTGCGGTGGCTTCTGGGTGGATTTCTCCACCCTTAAAACCATCGTTTTGATAGAGAGTGCTCCTGCATAGGCTTTTCAGTCAAATGGAAGCACGCCCTCGATCTTTGACAACTTCATACTGCTTTGCATGCGGCGATTTGAACCTGCGCAGTTTACTGCTGACGTTATCCATATGCTCCTGAAGATCTTCAAGCTGTCCGCTGATGTCATCCATGGCGATCCTGATATCCCCATGGAGCAGTTCTATGGAATTGAGGGCTTCCTCCAGTTCGTCCCGGATGTCCATGTATTCCTCCAACAGATCCAATACGCGGGACTGGCGCATGCGGTCAGCAAAGGTCTCTGCCGGGCGATGTTTTTTTCTGAACCATCAGGCCTCACCTCCCAGCATCTCATGTTCGAGGACAAACCTTACCTGATGTTCGTCCGTAAGACGCTTTCCCTGCTGGCTGGCGTACATCAGGCAGCCGTTACAGATCCGGTTGATTCGCCTTGGGATCCCCGTGGACTCGCGGAAGCTCTCGTCCATGGCCTTATCGGTAAAGATATCCTGCCTCCGGCATACGCAAGGTGGGAACGGATATATCTTTCCGTCTGCGCACGGTCAAGATGGGGCAGGATGCAGCTTAAATCAATCCGCTTCCTGACGGCCGCATACCGCTGGAGCCGGAGTTTATCCCACAGCTCCGTCTGCCCGACGAGCACGAGTGCCATAGGGCTCATAGAATCGAATTTATAATTCAGCAGGAAGCGGAATTCCTCAATGGTCTCTTTTTCCAGAAGGTGTGCATCATCCAGGATGCAGACCACTTTCCTGCCCTGCACGCCGCGGATGATCTCCACCTCCTTCTGAAGCTGCCTCTTGGCATCGCCGCGGTAGAACTTTGATTCCACGCCCAGCTGGTCGAGCATGCCTTTGCAGAACCATCTTGGGGTAAGTTTGGAGTCCGACAGGTAGAGGAAGATATATTCCTCTTTGGGGAGCGTCTCCACAAAACGGCGCACCAGCGTTGACTTGCCGCACCCGGCATCCGCCGTCACCACGGCGAACAGCTGGCGGTCCGCCGCATAAGACAGGCGCCCAAGGGTGTCCGCCATCGCCGGTGACTCATACAGCATCCCCGACGGGATATCGCGCACGAAAGGGAGACGCTGCATTTCGTAAAAAGCTTTATACATTGCTGCCACCATCCTTCCTGTACTGTCCGAAAGAGATGGCATCTGCCATGTGCTTTTTGGATGCTGTGCTCTTCTTTTCCAGCGCCTCCAGCATACGGGAATTATCCGGCTCCGTTTCCTGCATGGAAATCGGCAGGGGGTCTTTTTTATCACAAAACGGCCTCATTTCGAGCGGCTTTGCGGTAAACGCTTCAATCCGATAAGGGACGGTTTTGTCTCATATTTGCGGCCCTGAAGGCTGATACAGCCGCCCTTGTCAACAAGGCGTTCTTCATGGTGGAGGAACGCTTCCGCCACTACGGATGTATCCAGGAATTTTAAAGGCCGGCAGTCCCGGTTCCACTCCTGGAGAGGGGTGATCCCTTCCGGTGGGACGGGCATGCCAAGGCTCTCATAATACTCCCGGATGCCCTCGTGCGGCTGCTTATGGCAGTATTCCTCCAGGTAGTTTTTCCAGTGGCGGTTAAGCTCTTCCAGTGTTTTGACCTTATGGATCCGGGCCTCCCTGAGAAAAGCATCGGCCGCCTGATGGAATTTTTCTATTTTCCCCTTTGATTTTCCGCTGCGGACTTTTGCGTGCCGAACCGTAATCCCAAGTCTGGCAAGGGAGAATTTCAGCCGTTTTGCCACATACTGCGAACCGTTGTCAAAGTATACGGCATCACAAGCCCCGGCCTTCAAGAGGACGTTCCGGAAGGTATCCTCCACGATGCTTTCCTCCTGGTTGTCATAAAACCGGGAATGGACCAGGTATCTGGAGTGGTCATTGATGGCGGAGGACAGATATGTCTGCACCATCGCCCCGTTTTTCCCTATGGGGAGCTTACACCCATACTTGATATCAGCCTGCTGCAGCACCATCCTGTTGGGCTTGCAGAAACGTTTGGACGAGCTTTGGCGTGCGCTTGCGTATGTCTGCATCTGTCTCGTGCCGAAACCGGCTTTATAAAGGTGACGCTGCAGGGCAGGGCGCTTGAGTACGCCCGGCTCCGCCCAGCCCTCCTGCTCCAGGATGAAGATGATCTGCTCCACGCTCCGCCTGGGTACTTCCTTCCTCAGTTGGATTGCCTGCTCTACAATCTTCCGGTAATTATCCGGCAGCCTCCCGGAGACAAGCGCCTGAGCCGGCACGACGGGTTTGAGACCCTCGAAGCCTTTTTCTTCATAGGCGGCAAGGTACCGGAAGATGGTACGCTCGGATAAGCCTGACTTTGAGGCTGCTTCTTCCCGCAGATGGCTGCGTTTGGCGGGATCCAGGCTCTCATCAAGCAGTGGCGCGATCAAGGTGTAGCGTGAGAGCGCCTCGTTATCCCTCCCGTTTAAATCTTTTTTGATTGTCTGCATGGTATGCACCTCCTTTTTGGACAGCATACCGCAGAAAGCGCTGACAGCCAAAACAAAGTGGGTGCATATAAGATGTCCTCAGACGGATACCAGGAAACCGCCTGAGTTATAGACCATGCGCAGGACAGCGGGAAGCCACCTGTCACAGGATTTCCTAGTTGTTTCCAAAATGGCCGCGCCGGCCAGTCCGGGATTCCTTAAGAGGCTCATAGCCTGCCGACAGCAACCTTCTGTCCGGGAGAAGTTTGCCATAAGCCAGTGGTGCCGCCGCCGTATGGTTTCATCACAAGGATAATCCTCGTTCATGGTATCCTCCGGCATGATATCACCATCCAGCACGGCAGCGATAAGGTCGGAGCCATAATGCTTATAAGGGACGAGCTTATCAGGGAGAAGACTGTGAAGCCTCCGGCAGCCCTCATTGTCACACCGTCTCCGCTCAATCATCAGCCACACCACCTGTCCGCCATCCCCCTTGTCAGATTCCGTGTACTCTGATTCAATAATCATGGTTTTATCATGAGTCTCAGAGGACACAACTTAGCGGGAGGGTCTTCTGGGACTTTCTCTTTCTGTAGAATGTTTATTGACATTATACAGAGCAAGTCCCTGACATTCAAGCAGAGCAGTATGGATGACAAATCAGCTTAGCAACAACACAGTTTCCTTCTACCAAAGACCTTGAATTTGTTTTTCTCATAAAATCGTATTAATTTTTCTTCTTCGCATTCCAGATAAACAAACTTTCCACCGACTTCGTTTTGGATTAAATATGCTTTTTCGATTGCCATTTGTAATAAATCTGTACCAGATATAAGACAATCATTTCCATTTGCAAAATTTTTTCCCAATTGTCCTATTAATGGCGCAGAAACCATGTACTGGTTGGTTTTCTCATTAAAAATTCCATGTTCACGGAGTTTTCTCGCCTCTCTGCTGCTAACGGAACGGTACGTGTTTGCGTGGTAGATTACCGAAGGGCGCTGCAATAGCGCCTTGGCTTACTCAATCATAATAATAGCGTACAACATAATGAGCCAGTGCATCAATAAATGCGCCGTTCCGCGGCTTTTGTGCCAATTCAAAGCCGAAAACCTGGTTTAGAAGATTCCGGTCGCCATGGAGCCAAATAGTATTAATGATGGTGCGTATATTACGCTCTACACATCCTACAGATGTTTGGTAGCGGGCGGCAATTTCTACGTATAGCCCTTTGGATATGTAGGTAAGCAGTTCCGGGTTCGCAATAGCGCGGATTACACCATAGATAGTATAGCGGAATCCTATGTAGGAATTATTGACGCCAAGCCGTCGAAGCAGGTTACCGGTTTCTCTTTCGTATTTCATACTGATTCTTCCTTGTTTTTTGATATTAGTTTAACGGTATAAGTGGGTAGGGGGATAATCAAGAGGGGAGGAACGCAAAATACGACATAAAATGTCATTAAATGCGAAAAACGAGCAGACTATTAGTGGTATTATTTACCAGGACAATTCCTGCTTTGAAAGGAGTACAATGGCCTTGGAAGGAGGCGCATAGAGATGAATGGAAAGCGAAACGATGAACCGTCAGAATCGGAGGAAAAGTACTCGGATGAAGAACTGCTAAAAGAATTTGAAGCAGTCAAACGCATGACCGTCCCCTTACCCATCCCGGACCCGAAGCCGGATGAATTTGAGACCATCTGGAAACGGATTCAGGAAAGGAAGCAGAAAGAGAAGTAAGTGAAAAGCGGGTACCGGATGTGACCGGGCCCGCCTGTAATATTTGGTAGGCAATGACTACGATTTGTCTACCTCGAACAAGTTTTTCTATAATAATCCTAGTTGCACTATAATATATCTGTTTTTTTTTGCATCTTGAAAATCCCCTATTTTAAATGATAACACGACTTTACAACTTTTTAAGAAAAAAATATCGTACAGGACACTTTGGTGTATAATTAGTTTGCCAACAAAATATACAAAGGAAAGTGACCCTGTACGACAAACTCATTATACAACGAAAAGAACCTGATTGGTAGACTTCATCAATATTTTTCCATCTATTTTAAAACCTTTTCTTCCCCTGCCGCGGAGACTTTATTTCTACTGGCTTTATCCATACTTGCCATGGGGGCGTCGGATTCCATCCGTTCCCTCTACCGACATCTTTTGTCTGCCATCACCTAAAAGTCACTGACCGCTTTTTATTATGCCTGTTCCTGCTCCAAAGCAGACTATTCCAGATTCATGAATGTAACGGCATCCCTGGCTTTAAAACTCATTCCTGACTCCCTGAAGTCACAGCCGGTCTTCTTCTGCATTGATGATACCATGATTTCTAAATATTGGAAGGAAATTTGAAGATGTTTCAAAACTTTTTGACCATGCAGCACACCACCATATGGAGCAACCGCCGGATTGCTTATCTGGCGGTCCCTCTCGGTTACCGCATGTGGCAGAAAAAACAATCGAAACTGGAGCTTGCCGCAGCCATGGTGCGTCAGGTCATGCCCTCTTTTGCTTCTCAGAAGAATGTCATAATCCTTTGTGACAGCTGGTACG
>Ga0137302_10650_pt1 | contig 12051 bp, 17 predicted proteins | sample Ramsor2O_GlcNAcB_FD_97184 | JGI IMG/M metagenome (GOLD analysis project Ga0137302, IMG submission 97184) | Mouse cecal microbial communities from Vienna, Austria - N-Acetylglucosamine amended with D2O_GlcNAcB | ecosystem: Host-associated > Mammals > Digestive system > Large intestine > Cecum... | reverse complement strand
ATTTCCCAGGATGCCATAAGCGATGGAATGGCAGTAATTTCCGTACTTTTTAGATGTTTCTGATATTGCATTTTCAGAGCGCGCCCAATAAAGGTTGACAATGCTGTCATCTTCCATTTCCATACCTCCTTTGCCCCCAGATAGAGTTCTTCATCTATCTACTCGAAAAATAATCGTTTAGGTCACAATCATTTTGAAAAAATTTAGAAAACCGAACAACGGCTTTACATCCCGAAGTACAATCGCCCCATGTTAGCATTTGTGGAACGAACAGGGCACAGGACATATAAACAACCAGGGGCTGTCGCACTTGAGTTGACAGCCCCTGGCTATGGAATAAATATGTGATCCGCTCAAAGCAATCGAAACGTGTTTTTATGAAAATCAATGACCCCATCGCGCTTCATATAGGACAGCTCTCGTGAAAGTGCGCTGCGTTCCACGTTAAGATATTCAGCCATAGCGTTTCTATTCATGGGAATGGTAAATGTCCTTTTTTGTTGTTCGCGGGACATTCGCCATAAATAGGTCAATATTTTTTCCCGTATTGTCGGACGCAGCAGACAATCAATACGTTCATGCAATACAAGCCCTTTTTCAGCGACAATGTTTATATAGTTGCGCAGCAACTTATCATGCCGGGGACAAGCCTTTTTACACCGGGTTAAAACACGTTCAAAAGGGATTTGCAATACCAGAACATCATCTTGCGCCTCCACAGTAACGGGGCTTTTATGGTCTAAACTTGCTGCTAAAATAACGCCTATTTCGCTTCCCTTTTTCAGCAGAGTAATAATAATTATCCTGTCGGACGAATCCCACTTTATAGCTCGTCCATGCCCTGATAACATAATACCGAAATCATATACCTTGTTTCCCTCTTCAATGATCGTGTCGCCCTTGACATAACGGACGTACTTGGCGCAAAGGCAATGAAGCAGTCCGTCAATTTCCTGCGGTTCAATACCTAAAAACAGGTTTGTTTGTTTCAAATCTTCCATAAATTCGCTCATAGCTGCGTCCTCACTTTTTGTTGCGTGTGCAACAGGAGATTTGAGCAGATTATACTATAATGAAAGTTGAAAAGCAAGAGAAAGGAAGGAAATCAAAACTATGAACAAGGAAAAAACACTTTGGATTACACGCACAGCGGTTTTTATCGCTTTGCTTGTCGTATTACAAGCGGCTACCGCCGCCTTGGGAAATACCATTATTACGGGATCGGTTGTGAATATGCTGCTGATCGTTTCCGTTATGACTTGCGGTATGATGTCAGGGCTTTGTGTCTCTGTCATTTCGCCTGCCATGGCAAAGCTGATCGGAATCGGCCCGCTTTGGAGCTTGATACCGTTTATCGTAGCAGGGAACATTACCCTCATATTGACTTGGCACTTCATAGGCAACCGGCATTGGGGACATAAGCATACCGCGCAAATTATCGCTTTAGTAGTTGCAGCAACCGGTAAATTCTTAATTCTATACATCGGGGTTGCACAAATAGCCGTGCCATTGCTTTTAGGATTACCCGAACCGCAAGCGGCGGTTATTTCTAATATGTTCTCTATACCGCAGCTATTAACAGCTCTTTTAGGCGGCGGTGTTGCGCTGCTGGTGCTTTCACCAATAAAAAAAGCGTTTAAGGGAGGTCGGGGGTAAAGGTGATCACAGTTTTTACTTATTCGTTTTACGGTTTAGCAGCGGTTTTACTCGTCTTTTCATTTGTGAAAGATAAGAGTAAAACGCCGTTATCCTTAAAAAAAGCGTGGAAAATGTTTATAGGCATTCTACCGCAATTTGTGGCTATTCTGCTTTTTGTTGGATTGGCGCTTGCGGTGCTTTCACCGGAAACAATCAGGCGCATTATAGGCGAGGAAACGGGATTTACCGGTATGCTCTTAACTTCGCTTATTGGCGCAATTACGTTAATACCCGTAATGATTGCATTTCCCATTGTTGCGGAACTTTTGAAAAGCGGCGCGGGACTTATACAAATGGCGGTATTTGTTTCCGCACTTACTACGGTTGGAATTATCACAATCCCGGTAGAGATAAAGTATTTGGGCAAGAAAATAGCCATTCTTCGGAATGTACTTGCGTTTATATTCTCTTTTATCACCGCTTACTTAATGGGGGTTTTTCTCAAATGAAAACGGCGATACGAAAATATTGGTTTCTATTTATAATTGTGTTCTGCAACGGTATCGTTTGGCTATATGACCCGCAGATTGGAAAAACAGCATTGGCTTTTAGCGGAAAAAACTTTATCAACTTCCTATTCATACTTACGCCTGTTTTCGTATGTATTGGGCTGATGGACGTATGGGTTGAACGAGAAAAAATGATACGGATTATGGGAACTAATTCCGGCATAAAAGGAATTGTCGTTGCCATGTTGTCGGGAATGATAACGGCTGTTCCCTTATATGCGCTGCTGCCTGTTGCCGGGGTGCTGTTAAAAAAGGGAAGCAGGGTTTCAAACGTGCTGATTTTTCTTTGCGCAAGCGCAAGTATCCGTATTCCCCTGCTCTTGTTTGAAATATCCTCTTTGGGAGTGTCATTTACACTGATAAGGTTTGGTCTTAATCTATTCGTTGTTTTTGCGATTGCCTTTATCATTGAAAAACTGTTATCCGATAAGGATAAAAAGGCAATTTATGAAAATGCGGACAAGCTATAACACAGCATAAAGTCATACTTATCAGCCATATCCAGCGGTTATTCATTGACATCAACAGACTACTGTGATAGTGTATAGGAAATATACGATAAAGAACACACACAAAATGAATACGAGGTGAACACGGGTATGGAAAAGACACTGTTTGATTCAGAACGAAAAGTAATGGAAGTAATCTGGAAAGAAGGAGAAGTGACAGCCAAACAGATTTCTCTGACCTTACGTGATACCATCGGCTGGAAAAAGAATACCACCTACACGGTTATTAAAAAATGTATCCAGAAGGGCTTTATTGAACGCCTGGAACCGAATTTTGTCTGCAGGGCTCTCCTTTCCAAAGAACAGGCGGTTCAGGATGATACCAGGGAATTTGTAAACCGTGTCTTTGACGGCTCCATCCCCTTGCTGTTTTCGGCGCTGTTATCCCAGAAAGCCCTGTCAAAAAAGGAACTGGAGGAATTAAAACAAATGATCAATGAAATGGAGTGAGCCTATGAACCTGCTGCAGATGAGCCTTTCGGCTTCCGTTCTAATCCTGATGGTCATGGCCTTTCGGAAATTTTTTTCTGACAGAATACCCAGAACCGTTTTTCCGCTGCTCTGGCTGCTTGCCTGGTGGAAGCTGATGATTCCCGTACCGGCGGGCTTTCCTGTGCCTGCGGCGCATCAGTTAAGCGAAAAAATGCCGGATATCACCACAGCTTTACCCCTTTCGGCGGGAACCTGGCAGACAGCCGGGGCCGGGCCGGACTTTGGATGGAATCTCCTTAAAATCCTATGGCTTTGCGGCGCTGTAGCTGTCAGCCTGTATATCGCTTATCTTCATGCCGCCAGTATGAAGAAATACCGTACAGCAATTCCCCTTAAGGAATCTTCCTGGATTCCCATGTGGCTGGAGCAGAAGCGTTCCTTCCGCAGAATTACCGTCCGGGTTTCGGACGAGATTGATTCCCCCTTAACCTATGGTATCTTCTTCCCGGTGATTCTGCTTCCAAAACAGACCGACTGGGAGGACAAAGAGAGCATGAAGCTGATCCTTGAGCATGAAGCGGCCCACATCCGGCACCTGGATGCACTGAAAAAGTTGTGCCTGACCGTATCCTGCGTCTGCCACTGGTTTAACCCTCTGGTATGGCTCATGGCTGCCCTGGACTGCCGGGATATGGAACTGGCCTGCGATGAAGCCGTAGTCCGAGCCGTGGGAGGAGAAAACCGAAAGCTTTATGCCGATTTACTGGTAGAACTGGAAGCAAAGAGAGCCGGAATCGATCTTCTGACTTCCGGTCTTGGGCAAAGTCTTATAAGAGAACGAATCTTTCACATCATGAAAAGGAAAGAAAAAGCTTCCCTCACAGGAATTCTCCTTTCCCTTGCCATGGTCATAAGCTGTATAACCGTTTATGGCGCAATGCCCTCCGGCACTTTTTCTCTGAACTCCTGGAAGGATGACCCGACTCTTGGAGGTATCTTTGAACTGTACTCTGTGGAAGAATACCAAAGTGTCGTAGATGCTGTAAAAACAGACAGGGGCGAGAACGACCCGGATGCCATAGCCATGGAACGGGATCTGAACCGCCTGAAAGCTGACAATGGAAAAGGGGAATATGTCATTTATAAAGGGGCGTTTCTTATGGAGAGCGAATCAATCGTAGTCTCCTTTAACCCAACCATTGTTATGCGGCCGGAGCTTGTGAACCGGAATGTGCCTCTGACTGCCGAAACCTATAGAAATGATATGAAAGAGGTGGATGAGATTTTGGACGATGCAATAGCGGACGGATTTCTCACAGAAGCGCAGAAGAAACGGGTGGTGAACAAAATGGAGGAGAATCTGGCCGGGCTGAGTAAATGAAGGTCAAAATCTGTTACCATAATGATCAATCAGCAACGCCCGGAATATAAAATCCCGTATTCTCTGCTGTTCCAGTTCCCACTTCCCCTCCAGCGCCATGCCGGAGTAACCGGACCAGTTCACATACATACTTTTCCGCTTTCTGGTATATTGCTTTATACTGTCATTCTGTTGTAAAACATGTTCCTTCAGTTCCTCAAAATGCCTCCGGAACGGCGATTCCGTTCCCAACATACCCATCCGGACGGACAGTTCATAAAACTGAAGCCAGAAAAATCCGATATCCTCCCGGAAATTCTGGTTTACAGCCCAGCATACATTCCCTCCTTAAAAATAAGCTTTTGATCGGAGCTCCTGTAAACGAAGTCCGTATGTCTTTTGGCATCCGCAAGATTCCGAAACCCCTGCAACGCATCTTCCACCCACTCCCCCAGCCGGGATGAAACATTACCTCCAGGGCACTCCATACGTTCTCGTTCTCTTTTGGCAACCCCATTTCCAGCAGACAGCGTACACACCCCTCATGTGTCCAGATTCCGCTTTTAAAAGGTGCAGTATGCAGCCTTTCCCCGAAATATCCGTCAGAACCCTGCCAGGATAAGATTTTCTGCACCTTGGGTTCCGAACAGATTTGGTTCTGGTAACGGATATCCTCCTGCCGGCTTATGTGTTCCTGCATGATTTCCTTCCTCTGGCTCTTTTCCTCCGCAGGCACATAAAAACCCTGTCATCATTATAATGATAATCTGGATATATATTTTTCTGATCTCCATGGAAATCTTTCCTTGAGGGAAAGCACATAATAGCTTTCGGAATAATAATTTCCCTTATACAGAAGGTAGCCTTCTATTGTATATTCCCACGATTCTGCCGGATAGCTTACTGTACTCAAATTTTTCAGAATCCCATTGCTATACTGATAATATTCTCTGGTTACATTTACTGCTCCTTCTGCTGTATGAAGGTCATACTTTATAAATCCGCCGGAGCTGGTCACTGCGATTATGGTAAGTTTGTCATACTGCGCTTCCTCTACGGATCTGCAAAAGCACAAAACCTGTTCCGGGCCGGTCATGTCAATCTGATTTACTTCGTCCACCACAACATAACCATGTTCTCCAATCCGTTCAACAATGCTTCTTGTCACTTCCGGCTCTCCAACCGTCCCCATTTCGGCTGCCTGTTCATAAATATCACGATAAAGCTCTGCAATGGATTCCCCATCAGAATTACGGTTTTCTCCCATTTGTTCCTTTCCCGAATGTTCTTCTCTTATTTCTTCGTTTTGCGGTATCTTCTGATTTTCCTCTGCCTTTTTGCCGCATCCGGCCACTATAAAAAGAAGGATACCGCAACAATAAACAGTTTTTGTTTTCCCATGTTTTTCATCTCTGTCAGACCACCTTTTACCAATACCTTTTATTTTAGAATTCCCGCCATGCGCAGCAGATACCTGGCATTTGCGGCAGTGCAGCGCCCCTCTTTTAATTTATAGTCAAAAAGGATTCTATTTTCCTTATAATTCTCTGCAAAATGATAATTTTTCGCATGGATATCCAAGTTTTTGTCCAAATCGCACAACTCAAAGTCATGAGTGGTAATCAATGTAACGGCATAAGGCTTTGATAAATTTCGTATGGTTTCTTTTGCCGCAAATATCCGGTCCTTTGAATTAGTCCCCTTATAGATTTCATCAATCAGGGAAATCATTGGGAGCTGCTTCCTACTTGCCTCGATCATTTTCTTGATACGCAGCAGTTCCGCATAAAATGTGGAAATGCCCTCATTCACATTATCCTCTGTGCGTATGGATGTGTATAGTTCCATAAGGGAGATGCGCAGGCTTGAAGCGGTGCAGAATCCGCCGGCATAGGCAAGGACTACATTAATGCCTATGCTGCGTATAAAAGTCGTTTTTCCCGACATGTTGGAGCCTGTTATGATGCAGGTTCCATGGGTAAGGTCAATATTATTCCCCACTGCTGCCGACTCTTTTAACAGCGGATGCCTGATATCAAAAGCTGTTAATAAAGGATGCCTGGAATCCGCAATCGCAGGTAAGCAGTGAAACATTCGTGTATGGCAGATTACGCTCAGGCTTATTAAGGCTTCCACATTTCCTACTGCCTTAAGCCAGGTTTTCAGACTGTATTTGTATTTTTCTTTCCACTTCTCATACTGTTCCACACAATGATAATCATGCAAAAACAGGCCATTATAAAGTAAGAATGCATAAATGTTATGGCGTGCGCATACAGAATCTGTAATTGTCTCCAGTTCTTTTAAGGCGGCAGAGGCAGAGCCATTTTTTAACAGCGTTTGCTGCAAATCATTAAAATATGGGCTGTCAAAGGATTCCTGTTCCAAAAGCTGAAACAATTTCCGGTAAGGAGTAATTGCCCTGTTCATCTGATAAATGGGGGATAATATCTTATTGTTCCGATAAAATCCAAGGCCGGCAGACACAAGCTGGGCAAATACAAGGAGAAAGGCAATGGGCATTGTCAGGTGTCTGTGAATTCCCAACAGGGCGGAAAATAAAAAGGTTAATGTAAGAAGTGGGAACAGCCTGATCAATATCCGGCAGACCGCAGGAAAAGCGTTCTTTGTTTCCAAGGCTTGAAAGAAATTATCGATTATTTTCCTTGACTTTTCATATTCGATGTTCCTTAACCTCCTTGCAGAAGTTTCAAATTCCATGCAGAATTCAGGCTTTCGAGACAACTCCGCGACCGCCTGCTGCCTGCTTATAATCTCCTGGGTAATCTGCGGAACCGACCCCTTTTCAAAACCTTTACCTGGCAGTTTCAGCCAGAAGGCAAGCTGATCCTGACCCCAGATTGTGCTTGCTGTACAGATGTATTGATAGAGGGAACCTTTTCCAAACAGATCCAGGTCCCTGCTCTCTAACATGTCATCGTTTAAATACCTTGCCCCGTTCATGGGAAACCCCTTCCATCCATCGTCAAAACGTGCCATATAGTCTTTGAGGACAGACTGGAAATCTTCCAGGTATATCTGCTCATCTTCCAGTATGCCGTGGTAGCGTATGAGTATAAGAAATGCAAATGCAAAGCCAAAGACAAATGCGAAGAAAGCAGGGGTTTTCTGCTTATACCAAAGGAAAAACGCCATCCCTGCGGCGGCAACGGTGATGAGGCGCAGGAATGATACACGGTTGGAGATTTGTGCCAACTTATCCAGTTTCTTCTGACAGCATTCATAGTCTTTCTCATACGCCATACGGTTGTTTTGTTTGGAGCTATTCACGTACCCTCTCATTTCCATATACCAAACGACATAATGAAATTACGCTTTTCCTTTCCAGGCAACTGAGTTAAAAGTCCAGCTGCATTTAATCCTTTCTGTTACTTAGGTGTTTTCTTATATAGGGATATCATACTGCATGATGATGTTATGGAAATAGTCATGGAACCCCAGTTTTCTGTAAAGTTCAACGGCCTCTTCCGAACCGCTGAGCGTAACTGCCCTTACTCCGTTTTCAAAAAGCTCCCCCAGTGCCTGCGAGCATAGCGAAATTGCCGCTTTCCTCCTGCGGTATTCCTGTAAGGTGGAAACAAATTCCAAAGACGCCGTATCCCCTGTCCGGATTGTGGATGCCGTGGATACCGGTTTCCCATCCATCTCGCACAGATAAAACCGGAGATTCTCTTTTTCGAGCCAGACAGCATAATGCTCTGCGTCAATCATATCCCATCCGTGGAGGGCGGTATTTACCACATCCACCCATATCCGGAAATCCTCCTGTGTACGAACCCTTCTGCATATCATATCCCCATCTGCGGGAAAGTACGGCTGGAAATCATTTTTGTGAAGGAGCATCCCCGGCTCCGGTTTCTCTGCCTGGGACGAAAGATTCCGGAAGCCTTTGGATTCCAGCAGCAAAATGACGTTCCAGGGTGTAGCATCCGGCGTAATGAGCCACCGCTGCGGAACTGTCCCCGACCGCATTCCCTCGATCATCGGCTCCAGCTCCTCCTCCCATGATTTCTCATGCAGCCTTACATGAAAAGCCAGGGAAGGGCCTTTTTCTCCCTTCCTTCGGCATAATCCATTCCACGCTGCCTTCCTGAAGGCCAACAATGCCGGAGAGGGAAAAGGTACGGTAATAATTGTAATATCCGTTTATAACCGTTTCTTTCTCTTTTTCCCTCACAAAGCTGTCCATGATGTCTTCCGGTATGGTGATTTCATACTCGCAGGTCATATCCCCGTTCAACACGGAATGCACGCCCCTTCCCTCCAGTACCCTTCCCAGAAAAGCTTCCGTAAAATTCATGACATGCCCCAGGCTGCCATGGCACAACACTGGAGAAACCACGGAATCGGACAGGATGGATTCCTTTGCAGAAGGACAGTGGCAGGCATGGTATCGTTTCATCCTGTTATCCGTTGTCTTCAGGTATTCGTTCATATTACATGGGAATGCCATGCAGTACAGCCTATTCCCTTTTCTGACAGGGGCCAGCATGGACGGATTCTGCCTGATAAATTCCAGCACCTCATCCGTTATATCCTGGCTGTAAAAATCTTTCTTTTCCCGGTTCAGTTCCACAAAGTGATTCATTTCATCATCCTGGTGTTTCTGGAGAAATACATCCAGGTCCCCGATTTTCAGAAAATCTTCACGCGCCCAGGCAGACTGTGAAGGGTGAAGCCCGTCTGTAAGTTCCTTCCAGAATTTCTCTCCCAGTTCCCCACAGATTTCCCTCTGAAATGTGTTGAGCCCAAATTTTTCGTCATAATTTATATTTGTAACTCCCATGTATCTCTCCTCTCATCTTTCATATACTGAACGGCGTAATAAAATTACGTTCTTCCTTTCCAGCCAGCCGAGTGGGAAATCCAGTTGCATTTCGTCCTTTCGGGAGTTAAATCCTGATTTTTCATAGAGCCGCCCGCTTGGATTCTCCAAAATCGGCAATTTTCTCTATCAGTTCTTCCATCCTTTCATGGCGTTTCTCCCACCATGATTTTTCATTGCCTGAAGAAAGCGGTGAACCGTCCTTTACGGGTATCCCTTCGCCGTGGCACTGTTCGGGTGTCGCCCGATGACCTGATAGCCAATCATCCTGGAACCCATGATTCCGGTACAGGAATACATTTTCCTTACCATTCCTAATACTGTTTTTTCCCATTCCGGTTCTGATTTCATTCTTTCAAAACATTCCTCAGTAATTGTCAGTGCCCCGCCCACGCAGGTAGAACGGTACCAGCCACTGACAGGCATGCCCGACATTTCATTCATGAACCACTGCTTGTACTCGTCCATTGTCATTTCCTCTTTGGATTTACTGGAAAGGCTGTGGTCATATATAAACCCAAAATAACTCGGCGGCTGCGAAACCACCATGTCCCCTTTCCATGGAGATAATCTGGACTTTTCCTCTGTATCCCTTTCTTTTGCGGTTTTCTGCATATCCGCCGAAAAACTTCCCTTACCTGCTGCTTTTCTTCTGCTGTTTGTACAGGGATACGGATTCATCCCTGCACCGTTCACGTTACCAATACTCATACCAGTCTCCTTCCTAGCACGTTTTATCCTCCTTCGATTCCATCTGACATACTCGTCACGCTTTTTGCGGCAATCGTACTGGTCAAGTTTCCAGATGGCATTCTCAACCGCCAGCTTCTGAAGCGACCCTGCGGTTCCCGATAATCTCCTCCTGCATCTCCTATAGTATTCACGGTCTCCTGTTCATTATTATTGGGAGTTCATCAAATGTTCTGCCTTAATTGCATCCCCTACTGTTATATCATTTCCCCGGTAAGAAATTTCTTCCGCTGCCACTTTAAAATATGTACCATATACCAGATCAAAATCTGTAAATTCGTCCAGCAATGTTCCAACATCATACATCTGCTTCATCACTTCCATATCTTTTTTTACATTTAATGGAATCCCTGTTGTATGTGGTGCGAATGCCGTCAGTTTATCGCCAAGAATACAGTTGATATCCGGCGTTTTTACCAGCAGATATTCTGGCTCGGTTAATAATAAATCATTTTTTATTTCACAGTCCACCACTCTGGCATAAGGGTTTTTCAGCAAATAAAATATCCAAAAGAATATAGATATCTTTTCCGGTGATCGGAGACTGGTAAGTAAATTTAAAATGCCTCTTTTCAATGCTGTTTCTGCCAATGCGTACCTGTTCCTCACATTGTTTAAATGGAAATACTGCCCTTTCTAAAAGCGCAGGTTCTTTTTTGCTTTGTTTCTGTAACATCCGGATATGTGATTCATTAAAGTTTTCTTTAGTGAGCATAAATTTATTTCTCCGTTCTGAGTTTTATTCTTGTCTGATTCTGAATGATTTTCAAAATATCATCTTTTACATGTCGTCGCTTTGCATAACGGAACATCTGACTTTCATCAATAATATATTTTTGAAACGCCTGCTCCAGTACACCTGGATATTCTGCCTCACTGAAGGTTGTCTTTATCACTTTCTCTGCAGTCATATCAACGAGCATTTTTTCAAGACAGGTATGCCATACCGCTTTCTTTCCTTTTGGTGCTTCTGTCAGCAGCTTTCCTATAATGATAAGATCATCCTGCTAATATAAATGATACTCCTTTACAGAAGGATTTAATAAAATCTTCCCTGGGAATTTTTCTTTCAATGTTTCAAACACAAAATCACCCAAATCTGCCTCAACAAACACAAAGATTGCATTATGAGCAATCTGGTGGTTTAAAAATTCATTCATCTGTACCAACTCAAAAATCCGATATTCTAAAAAAGGATGTCTCTCACAGATCATTTTTTGAATGATTACTGCAAGCTCCGAATACCCATAATCATATATCGACACTTGGTTATCCGGAATACAATACAGATTTCTTCCGACTCTCGCAATTTGCCCTGATTCCAACAAGCGTTGCATTTTCAATTTATAAGACGCCTGACTCAGCCCTTTGTACTGCTCTTCTAAAACCCGAAAAAGCTCCTGCCTGTCAAAAGGCTCCTTATTTTTTAATAGAAATATACCGCTGTCATTGATCATAAAATCATCTCCATTAGCATATTGGCATTTTTTTAATCAAGTGCCGATATGCTAAACCTGTATTTACTATCTTTCTTTCATATATCATGCCAATTATCAATTTGATTATGCAACAGACAACGAATGCGGCAACCTCATCATTCCTCACTTAATTGTCTAAAAGGCATACATTATTTTGGGAACAGACACTTTTTATAGATCTCCATCCAATCGGTCATACCTCAAATGCCCCTGCGACACTTTTGCATGGTTCAGAATCTGTATAAAAGCCTTGTACTGATTCTCCAACGCTTTTTTATATCCGGTTTCTGTCTGAAACAGCCTCATTCTGTCACCTTTATCTCCTACGGGAGACTCCCTCGAAAGCACATCAAACACTATCATATGCGTCATCCTCTTTTCATCCTCGGTCAATGTTATCATACATTTCCTCCAATCCTGCCTGATTGCCTGTAAATATCATATAGCTGTTCATGTTTGTTCCCCGGTA
>Ga0137302_10648_pt1 | contig 12120 bp, 14 predicted proteins | sample Ramsor2O_GlcNAcB_FD_97184 | JGI IMG/M metagenome (GOLD analysis project Ga0137302, IMG submission 97184) | Mouse cecal microbial communities from Vienna, Austria - N-Acetylglucosamine amended with D2O_GlcNAcB | ecosystem: Host-associated > Mammals > Digestive system > Large intestine > Cecum... | reverse complement strand
ATAAAGCTGTCTTTTGTTACCTCCTGTGAAGTTTTCATTGTTACGATTTCCGTTACAATAGACATAAAAAATACCTCCTGTTTTTTTCATAGTCTACATGAAATAAATCAAGAGGTATAGTAGAAAATCGACTGTCATAGGTATTTGTATTTAACATTCTCTTTTACAGTAGCTTTCTCTTCCTGAAAGGTGCGTGGTGCTGTTCCCGAAAAACGTGTAAACTCTTTTATAAAATATGATTGGTCAGTAAAATTATTATCATAAGTAATATCGGTTAAACTAATATGTTGATGTACTAATTGATTACATGTATTCTGGAAACGTTTTATACGACGCAAAATTTTCGGAGTATAGCCCGTATAGTATAAAAACATTCTCTCAAAGGTTTTTATGTTTATTGACCGTTCATCGCAAAAAGATTTGATAGATATATCATTGCTAATTGTTAAAAAATCTGATATTAGCTGTGCTTTGTCCGCAAAATCTTGCTTTATAGATAACTCTTCAATCAAAGCATTTTCAATTTCAGCTATGATTTTTTCAGTAGTATCATTACTGACTGCTTTTTTTAACTTTTCTCCTAAACTGTATGAAAGCCCGTTTAGATCAACCACTTTGTTTTGAACTTCCTTAAGTGATTTATGCACAAAGGGATATAGCCCATGAGGATAAAATGATATACCAAAAATACGAATGGTTTTTTCTTGATGGATAAAACTGTACTTACTACGTAGTCCATTGATATGAAAAGGGGAGGCTATTATTTTATTACATTCTGTTTCATATACCACATCATCAGCCAAATTCAATATAACATCAATACAATCTGTTGGAAGAAGTTTATAGTGTATGTCTGCATTTGCGGCTTCAATGTACCAAAAAAATTTCACCCACGGAATGAGACATTCGTTTTTAGTTGCATAACGGGTAATATTCAAAATGTTAATCACCTCCAATCGAAACTTTCTATAGCCATGAGCAAAACTCCACACATCTAGTATTTATGCGGCATTGCGAGGCATGGCAACCTCTCCTATCACTCCCAGAACCTTTAGTTCTGTATTTATAGTAACAATCAGCTCCAAATAGTATAATTAAGGTGTCAATATCTATTATCCTGAAAGGAGCTGGTTGTTATCTATCGTCAAGAAATTTTAAAAGACATCCGTCTTTTCACTTCACAGCCTGTTGCTAAGTTTTATGATTCGCTATTCCTTCATCTTGATCTGTCCTTTGTCCACGAATTCCCTCATACGGGAAGAAAAGGCTTTTCTAATCATGCCATGATCTGTTCTTTCATTGTTATGAAATGCGAGGGTTTCTCTATGATTTCCGATCTTGTCGATTATCTTAACAACAACCTTCTCATTGCACATTTTTGCGGCTTCGATATATCCCGTCCCCTTCCTTCTTATTGGACCTTTGACCGCTTCCTGAAAAATTTCGATAACGATCTTCTCTCTGATATCATGAAATCCCAGGTCTTGTTCCTTGCGGAAGAAGGAATTGTTGACACTTCTTTTATTGGATTGGATTCAACTCCTGTTGCTGCAAATACCTCTCAGAATAACCCAAAATCTTTTCTCTCAAATAAATTTAAACCTCATAACCAGCCAAAGGCTGATCACGATTGTAAACTCGGTGTCTATACCGCTTCCAACCAACCAAACGAAAAGAAATATGAATTCTACTGGGGCTACAAAAATCATGTCCTGGTAGACTGTATTTCCGGCCTTCCCATTTATGAATTCACCACCACTGCCGAAGTCCCAGACTCCACTGTTGCACTTCCCATCCTTGCTGACACCCATGCCTTTCTTCCTGTAACGGAATGTACATTCCTTGCCGACAAAGGTTACGACGTCAAAAACATTTATAATCAGGTTAAGAAACTTTACGATGGGGAATGTATCATCCCATTAAACAAACGTAATACCAAAAACCCCAAACTCCTTCCTCAGGGGAATCCTCTCTGTGAAGCTGGACTTGCCATGTGGAAGGGTGGTAAATTTTCTGATAGAAACCGCACACGCCAAAAGTTCTGTTGCCCTTCAAAATCTTCCCCCCATGCTGACTGTCCGTGTCATCACAAGAACTTCTATAACGGAAAGAAGCATCGTGGCTGTACAAAATACATCACCATTCCTGATGATTTAAGACTTTCGATTGACAGAGGCAGCAAATACTTCAAAAGGAATTACTCTCTTCGTACAGAATGCGAGCGTTACAATTCACGCTTTAAAAACACAGGGCAGGAACGGATGTGGGTAAGAAACAAATCGTCTGTTACGAACTTAAATACACTTGCCCATATCAGTTTATTAGCGGTTGCGGTTGCCGCAATCACTACCCATTCAGGTCAGTCTTACCGAAGACTAAAAGCCGTAAAACGAACAGCATGATTGAAGGCAATCCTATCATGTGTTATTTTCGTAAGTTTTGGACTTACGTTAGCTTTGCTATGCCATAAAATCGCTAATCTTCTATTTATGGAAGCTGACTGCTAAGTTCGGTCTTTAAATCAATGTGTTTTGCTCATCTCTGAACTTTCTATGTATCATTATAAATGTTTGACCTCAAAATATCAACATATTACTTGCAAGTACCATGTTCTATTCTAATCAACACTATGATATGTGTACTCATATCCCAAGCGGAAAGGTGAACGGGAAAATGTAATAGGGTGAAAATATGAAGCAGGACAAAGTAAAGTATGATTTTAAGGCTTTCGGGCAAGCCATTAAAGAAGCAAGAAAGGCAAAGGGCATATCGCGCAACCAATTAGCGGACAGGCTGAACATTGCGCCGCATTATATTGCGCCCATTGAGAACAGCAGACAGCACCCAAAGGTTCATTTCCTCAACGGTAAATCTGTTCATGCTCATACCTCCATATCGTGATGTTTTGATTTTGCCGCCGCCTGTTCCTGTTGCGCCATGCGTTGATAGCGGCATAGCGTATGACGACTTTGCAAAAGCCCTTGAAAGAATACATGATATGTTCTTTATACGCTTCTGTACAAGCCATAGAAAATTCCCCCTTTCTCCCACATGGGGCGGTGCATGATTTACGGTTACATTTTTATAATTCAGAGGGGCGATAGTATTTTAGACTGTCGCCCCTTGACTACAACTGGCAGAATATAAATACAGAAGTTATTATTTTCCTTAATTTGATTTACGTGGACATTCCCTTTCTCGCACTAACAATCGTTTCCTGGATCACTTCGTCAAGTTCCATGCCCAGCATTTCACATCCGTTCCGTACTGTCTGGCGATCCACTCCTGCGGCGAAAGATTTGTCCTTAAATTTCTTCTTGACAGATTTTACCTCCAAATCCAGTACACTTTTGGAAGGCCTCATGAGGGTAGACGAAAAGCACTTATATTTTTTTCGTTCATCTAATCAGCTTTATGCTCTCAACATCACTCAAAAAAAATATCATAAATCTTACATTCGTCCTCGCTTTTGCAAACTATATCCTTATTACCAACATTTTCTGAATTTTTGTTTGAAAAAGTGATATTATACAAATCAGCACCATCAGCATATCCAAAAAGTGTACTATCAGAATGCTTATCAGTGAAACCAATAATTTTAAATCCATTTCCATTGTAGGAACCAGTAAACGGATCATCAGATGTTCCTATTGGTATCCATTCTTCATCTGAAATTTCAATATCATTTTGTTGCATATAGTTTTTATCAAGCCCATATGTGCCTATGGAACGAAGTTGCAATTCAGTAGCAATCATATAATACTCTTTGCCGTTTAGGGTTATTGTATCTATATCTTGTGTGCCTATCTGTTCAGTAGTTTCGACTATATCATTTTCTCCTGTTGATTGCCTATCACTTATCACTCTGTTATTTGATTGCTGACACGCTGTTAAACTTGCAACCACAATTATAATTCCGATAAAAATAAAAACTGCTTTTTTCTTAGTCATGATTGATTGTCCTCCCGGTGTAATAACCATATTCCGCTTTAAGACTGCAGGCTCCCCTGCTCAGTCTTAAAACGGAACCCCAAAATACTTTCACGCAGGTTACAGGTTTCCTTTCAGCCCGATTTCCCCTGCCTTCTCTTTCATACCTTCAATCGTTTCCTGGATCACTTCGTCAAGTTCCATGCCCAGCATTTCACATCCGTTCCGTACTGTCTGGCGATCCACTCCTGCGGCGAAAGATTTGTCCTTAAATTTCTTCTTGACAGATTTTACCTCCAAATCCAGTACACTTTTGGAAGGCCGCATGAGGCAGGCTGCGTTAATCAGGCCAGTCAGTTCGTCAACCGTAAACAGAACCTTCTCCATCTGGCTTTCCGGCTTCGTATCTGTACAGATTCCATAACCATGGCATTTCATGGCACGGATATAGATCTCGTCAATGTCCCTCTCCCGCATGATTTCTTCCGCCTTTTTGCAGTGTTCCTCCGGGAATTTTTCATAGTCCAGGTCATGAAGAAGGCCGGCAACACCCCAGACTTCTTCGTCCTCCCCGGCTTTTCTGGCAAAGTGGGCCATCACTGCTTCCACTGCCAGGGCATGATTCTGCAGGGCCAGTGTCTTTGTGTACTTAGTCAATAGTTCCCACGCTTCCTCTCTTGACATTTTCTTTTCCATTTTGAAAACCTCCTGAAAATTTTTTTATGATACAAAGAAGTACTGCACAAAAACCATATAGAGAACAGTTCCCACGCAATACTCAACAGGGTATTTTTTTTCCACTTGTGCAGCAGGTAAATAAAACCGATGGAAATTATCTCCGGCAGCCCATGATAAGCAGAAAAGACTGCATCCTTCAGGCAGTAGACTATCAGCAGCCCAATGACTGCATGGGGCAGAACCGTTCCCAGCCAAGTGATATAGTCCGGTGGATTCTTCCCCTCTGGAAAAATGAGAAACGGCAGGAATCTGGTCAGTGCTGTCCCTGCCACAACCGCAAGAATGGTCATCACACTTTGTACTATCGTCATTTCACATTCCCCTTTCTTCCCCTCCGCCTTCCTTTTTCCTTCCAATGAAAAAACACAAAATAATCATCGCCATGGCTGGAAGGATAAAGCGTCCGCCCCCCAAAACCAGCAGACAGAGGAAGGAACATACTCATGGTTATCAATTTTTACCCGGACACGCTGTAACGTCTGGTTTTCTCCAATAGCCTGTGATGATAAAAAACATGTTCCATCTCCATTTTCTTTGATTCCTGCCAAGATAAAAAGCATGGACCAACAAGGGGCAGCCTCCTAAAACGAAGTTGCCCTTGCAAGATAAATGTAACACAAGTGGTGGCAAAGGGAAATATCCCTTGTACAATGCAGCTTTCTTATGTAGGGATATCATACTGCATAATGATATTGTGGAAACATTCATGGAACCCCAGTTTTCTATAAAGTTCAACGGCCTCTTCCGAACCGCTGAGCGTAACTGCCCTTACTCCACTTTCAAAAAGTTCCCCCAGTGCCTGTGAGCATAACGAGATTGCTGCTTTCCTCCTGCGGTATTCCTGCAAGGTGGAAACAAATTCCAGGGACGCCGTATCCCCTGTCTGGATTGTAGATGCCGTGGATACCGGCTCCCCATCCATCTCGCACAGATAAAACCGGAGGTTCCCTTTTTCAAGCCAGACAGCATAATGCCCTGCGTCAATCATCTCCCATCCGTGGAGGGCGGTATTTACCGCATCCACCCATATCTGAAAGTCCTCCCTTGTCCGGACCCTTCTGCATACCATATCCCCACTTACGGGGAAGTACGGCTGGAAATCACTTTTGTGAAGGATCATCCCCGGCTCCGGTTCCCCTGCCTGGGCGGAAAGGTTCCGGAAACCTTTGGATTCCAGCAATGGAACAATGTTCCAGGGGGTGGCATCCGGCGTAATGAGCCACCGCTGCGGGATTGTCCCCGCCCGGATTCCTTCTATCAGTGGCTGCAATTCCTCCTCCCATGATTTCTCATGCAGCCTTACATGGAAAACCAGGGAAGGCCCCCTCTCCCCTTCCTTTGGCATGATCCATTCCACGCCCCCTTCATGCAGGTCAACAATACCGGAAAGGGGGAAGGTACGGTAATAATTGTAATATCCGTCTATGACCGTCATCTTCTCCCTTTCCCTCACAAAGCTGTCCATAATATCCTCCGGTATGGTAATCTCATACTCACAGGTCATATCCCCATTCAATACAGAATGTATAACCCTCCCCTCCAGCTCCCTTCCCAGAAAAGCTTCCGTGAAATTCATGATGTGCCCCAGGCTGCAATGGCACAGCACTGGAGAAACCACAGAATCGGACAGGATGGATTCCTTTGCAAAAGGGCAGTGGCAGGCATGGTATCGTTTCATCCTGCTGTCCGCTGCCTTCAGGTATTCGTTCATATTACATGGGAACGCCATACAGTATAGCCGGTTCCCTTTTCTGACAGGGGCCAGCATGGACGGGTTCTGCCTGATAAATTCTAATACTTCATCCGTTATATCCTGGCCGTAAAAATCTTTCTTTTCCCGGTTCAGTTCCATAAAATGGTTCATTTCATCCTCCTGGTGTTTCTGGAGGAATGCATCCAGGTCCCCGATCTTCAGAAATTCTTCACGGGCCCATGCAGACTGTGAAGGATGAAGCCCATGCCTTACCTTGCAGAGTATCTTTTCTACTGTTTTTTTGTCAGCCATCCTCCCAAACCGTTCCATGAAGAGGTACATGTTATGGCACTGGCATCTGCATTCAGATTCTATATCCGGCAGGGTGAGCCCGTCTGTAAGTTCTTTCCAGAATCCTCCTCCCAGTTCCGCACAGATTTCCCTCTGAAATGTGTCGATTCCAAATTTTTTGTCATAATCTATATTTGTATCTCCCATGTATTTCTCCTCCCGAAAAACGTTTATTCTATTATCATCCTGTTGACCGATTTAGGAAAGGCCATAGTACAAAAATAAGAAAACATTCTACAGTAACTATTTCTGTACATAAGGGTGAAACCTTTATTATTCCTTCTTATCGCAAAAAGGACGGCAATCATCAACAAACCATTACCGCCCTGAAATTATTTACCTATTACATTTGTCCGATTCAAACTATTCAGACAGAACATTCCCTCTGTATCTGCATTTTTTCTGTCACTTCAATCCTTCTGTTTCCTTTAACAACCCCATCTGGAACAAAATTCGAACAAAAATAAAAAAACTTCCATGTGTTTATCCGAAGCCAACTCCCACTTGCATCATCTGCCAAGGTCACTAGAACAGATTCTAACATCATCTCTTGCCTTTCAATGCTTTTCTCATCACAAATTTATCTTCTGTTTCCCCGCAGATTTTAAATCCAAAATTCTGATACATATCCACAAATCCCATGAAAAACGTTCGCTCGTCCACAGTTTCTTTCCAGGGATAGGCCTCCACATAATCAAATCCACTCTCCACCGCATCCTGACAGACATATTCCAGCAGATGTTTTGCGATTCCTTTCCGTTTCATCTCAGGGGCAATCAGAAAGCAGTAGACGGACTTCACCTTTTCACTGGAATCCGCCTGCATTTCCCTTACCTTTGGCATGGTAAATAACCAGCCTCCGCAGTTCATGCATTCAGACCTTGTATTGGCATTGCACCAACCCGCAAGCTTTCCATCCACATAAGCCAGATACCCCTGAATCTTCCCGCATTTTACATATTCTGCTGCCATGACTCTTCGCTCTTCCCTGGAAGGATACTCCGTCATCCCACGGTGATCATCACTGCACCAGCTTACACAGTAACAGGTATTGGCCGGATCTAAGTCGTCATGAGGCGTGGTATCAAAAAAATGGATATACTCCTCCACATGTTCCGGCATTAGTTTTTTAATCTCAATATTCATTTACTTACCTTTCCTTTATATGAGTACTCTTTATCTGTCCAAACAATCATTTTACTCTGCCAATTCATCTCAGAGCTGATACATGGTTACTTTTCCATAAACCATTTCTCTGCAGGAATCTCAGATTAACCCTGCTGCGTGCCGACTCAAAAAAGTTCTCATGGTTTCCTGTTTTACGTCCAGTTAACTAAATTATTACTCTATTGACCGATTTTGGGAAGACCCTCATAAATATCTTACTTTTCCGGCCACTTCAATCCTTCCGTTTCCTTCAACAGCCCCATATGGAACAACACCTGCACGCAGTCAACATACCCCTGAATGTATGCCCTTCTCTCCTGAACAGAAGCAAAATCCTCCAGACATTCTTTCATTTCTCCTGCCTGATTCTGCTGCTCGTCAGACAGGGTTCTCAAAAAATCCTCCCAGTCCTGCTCTGTTTCCTTCCACACAGCCAGCGCCTTATCATACTCCGGGATATGAATATAGCTTTCCCTGTTTACATTCTCCCCGTTCAGGTTGCCCAGAAACTCAGCCATTTTTACCCATACATCGTTTAACATTTCAGTTTCTCCTTCCTCATTTTCAATTTATGATATCTGTACGATCCGTATATTCTTATCTCCCAAAGCACATTATATATGTTATAGAAGAATTTTCTCAACCATAATCGCTTAATTATTTATACTATAGCAGATAAAATTAAGCCATTATACTTGGAGGTGAACGAATGGATGACCTGTTAAAACAGATTGGGAACCGGCTGTTACATCGCAGGAAGCAGCTTCGCATGACACAGGAAGAACTGTCCGAAAAGGCAGGTATCACCCCACAGACCGTTTCCTCTGCAGAACTTGGCAAAAAGGCACTGCGCCCGGAAAATATCATCCGGGTCTGTTCCGCCCTGAATATCAGCACCGACTATCTGCTCCTTGGCGAAGTGAATGCCAGCGACCACCGGACCCTGATTTCCAGAATTTCAAGTCTGAGTCCGACACAATACCGCCATCTTGAAGATATCATTAACAGCTTTATCTCCGCACTGGAGGTAAGGGAAGCACAGAGATGAACACGATTCCCTCTGTGTTTTTTAGCTGCTCCGAAACGCTGACATGGTATCCGCAATCAATGACAGTGTCGCCTGATCCATTTCTTTCTGCGGCTTTGCTCCATCCGATTTCTTTTCTGGCCTTACAGTTATCCGTTCCGTCACATGCCCTTCCTGTCCAGTCTGCTTATGACCGGTCTGACTTATCGTCTCCCTCCGGCTCAGTATCTCCGCAACGATTTCTTCTATTGCCGCCCTGTCAACTGCCTGGGGAACGGCAATATCCGGCGTTTCCGGACAGTTAATATAATGTAGAATCGCATTAACAATGAACTGTGCTTTGCTGTGCGGCCCCTGCTTCTCCAGCAGGCGTATGACCGCATCATGGGCAGGGTCGTTTTCATTAAATTTGATACTGAACCTCTCCCGGTTCTTCTTTCCACCCATAGGCTCACCTTCCTGCCGTTTCCATCTTGTAGAGGAATTCATACCCCTTTGCGTTGGCATTGATATCCTCTACAAATACGGCATTTCCCACCTTCCTGGAGGCCTCGATCTGCCGGCGCAGCAGGATAGCGCCGCCGCCCACAAATACCACCATGCCGGACATCAGATCCAGCATACGCTCCCGCAGGCTGTTTGCCAGGTCATTTACAAAATCCTGTGCCAGCCTTTCCACGAGGGAAACCACTGCCGGGGCATAAGTGCTCTCCCCTTCCTTCAAAATACCGTCTATATCCGTTTCTTCCAGCAAAATATCAAATTCCGAATTGGCTTTCGTCCGAATCCGGTTGTACAGCAGGATCACTCCGTTTTCCAGAGAATCACATATGGTCAGATCCGCCCGGCCGGAACGCATCATCAGGTAGTCTGCCGTAAATCCCCCGATATCCACGATTAACACCCTCGGCTTATCCAGCAGCCTGTCCATCATGGTCACGGCTGCCGCAAAAGCCTGTGGATAACAGCGGACATCTTCAATATAGATGGTATACGGATTTTCACGGTACTGAAAGTTTACAATTCCCCGGCCTAAAAAATACCGGACAAAGGACTGATTCTGCGCCCCATAATGGGCCGGTGGAAGCCCCACTGCCAGAGACACATGCACCACTTCTTCCCCATATCTTTCTTTTATATGGAGTTCCTCCGCAATCCCGAACAGGGTAAGGACAAAGAAACGGTCATCCTCCGTCTTATCCCTTTTATAGGGAATCCTCTGGTTTGACAGCGTGTAGAATTTCCCCTGATATTCCAGAATGTCGCTGCCGAATGGTCTGGCGATGCTCTCCATCAGTCCGGACACGAAAGGCGGACAGTGGATCGTCTTCATCTGTTTGTTTCCATGGTCGATTGCAATTAACATAGTTTTCCATCTCCTTTTTTATTTTATACTTATCCTTTACGCATGGATTACGCATTTTTTCAACAACAAAAGAAAAAACAGAGGTGACAGTAATGAAAACTGCCCCTCTGCTTTCCGCGCAAAATAACCTGTCTGCCCTTTCCGGTCAGGTATGGATTCCATAATACGCCTTTTCCAGATTCTCCCGACTGTGGAGAATCACTCCCCCACACATACCGGTCCCGTAAGGCGTCTGTTCCTGAAAGAAAAAGCTGTATGGTTCAAAATCATCATACACAGTGATCTGCCTGCTGCCTTTCCATCTCAGGAAATGGTCTGCCATAAACTTCCCAAGTTTTTTCCGCAATGCCTTCGTCTCCGCCACTGCTTTCAGATTTTTCCTGCTCTGGAATTCAATCTTTGGTCTGCCGTGTTTCTCTAAAGACAGCATCCTTTTCTGGATACTGTTTTCCCGGCTTTCCCTCACATATTCCTTGAACTTATCATAAGAAAGCCTGATAATTTCTGTCCTGCCGGTCACCTTCCCTTCCCCGGCATCACTTAACCAGGTGAAATCTATCTCCAGAACCTCCGCCTGCTCCATAGTCTTCCGTAATGCCAGCTTTGCAAAGGAACGGATATCGGATACTGTCATATATCTTTTTTCTTCCAACTCCGACAGTTCTTTCTCTGTAAGGATAAAGCCCTGGGGAGAATGATAATCTTTAGAGAATGTCCGCAGGGTAACGCAGTCTTCGGATGCAGACAATTTGATCATGGTTCTGTTATTCATCTCACAGCCTCCTTCAAAGCAGGGGAGAGCGTATATTTCCTCTCCCCCGTATGTAAATGATCTACCTGTTTCCGGCTTTTATCGTACTCTCTATTCGCCGGCCATATGGAAAAACTGGGCCGGTGTCAGAACCTTTATCCCAAGTTCTTTCGCTTTGGCAAGCTTACTTCCGGCATTTTCCCCACAGATCAGGTAATCGGTCTTTCTGCTCACCGAACTCCCGGCATGAGCGCCCAGAGATTCAATTTTCTCATTGATGCCGCTGCGGGTATAAGGCTCCACTTTCCCGGTCACCACAACGGTCATCCCCACAAAAGGATTTTCCGGTATTGTGGCTGCGTTGTCTTCTGTTGTCCTTTTTTCAATATATAACATTTGCTGTAATACCTCCCATACATACAAATTTTCTTCATCATAAAACCACTCATGGATATTGTTGTGCAGGGTATCCCCAAAGTCAGGGAGCCGCGTAAAGTCATACTGATGATGCACCGCATCCTCAAATTCCTCCAGACTGCCATGGAACTCTCCGGCAAGCGTCCGGCTGGCCGTATTTCCCACCATGGGGATATCCATAGCGATCAGATACCGCTCAAAGGTGGTATTCCTGCTGCCCTGGATGGCATCCCAGAGACGCTGCCAGGACTTCTCCCCAAAACCTTCCATGTTCACAATCTCGTTTTTATGCCTGTCAAGCTCATAAATATCCATATAAGTGTGAATCCATCCTTTTTCAATGAATTTCTCCAAAGTGGCTTCGGACAGACCTTCAATGTTCATGGCTTTCTGGCTGACAAAATGCACAAACTGGCGCAGGCGTCTGGTTTCGCAGTTCTGGTTATCGCAGAACAGGGTTTTTGTCACCTTTTCTTTTCCATTCTCCACGGAACGGCTCTCATGGATGCGGGCAGGCTCCCCGCAGCAGGGACACATCCCCGGCACGGCCTGCTCCATAACAAAGCGGCCACGGTCCAGATTTTCTTCCACATGCGGAATAATCATGTTCCGTTTGCTGACCAGTATCCGGCAGCCGGGCATCAGCTCCATCCCCTCGATAAAGGAAAGGTTGTGCAGGC
>Ga0137302_10646_pt1 | contig 12197 bp, 13 predicted proteins | sample Ramsor2O_GlcNAcB_FD_97184 | JGI IMG/M metagenome (GOLD analysis project Ga0137302, IMG submission 97184) | Mouse cecal microbial communities from Vienna, Austria - N-Acetylglucosamine amended with D2O_GlcNAcB | ecosystem: Host-associated > Mammals > Digestive system > Large intestine > Cecum... | reverse complement strand
GCCGAGTGGCTCTTGATTGGCATGTTGAGTCAGGGTATAATCAACTTGCGCTAAGGGCATCTTCATCATCTGCTGTAGATATGCCCATTGGTCAGGATATGGAATAAAATTGTCATCTACAAAAACACTGTTGCCGTTCTTGCGTGCCTGACCCTGCAATGGCAGTGCGACAAGATTGCCGAAGCCGCCGTCAGGCATAAAATCCTGATTAGGGAAGAATCGGTCGTATGATTTGAACGACATACGGCCTTCCCGATCCATCGCTTCAGTAAGAATTGCATAGCCGAGTCTTCGCGCCGATTGGGCTTTTACCGGATCCTTAAAGAGAATCCACACATGAGCACCGTTGCCCGAACGCGACCGCTCAACGTATGCCGGAATATCCCAGTCCCGACACACCGAGACATATGCTCTGACATCATCTTGATACCCGTGCACGCAACTCTTATCATCAAAATCACAACAAAGAAAGAAGCACGTGTTGTCTGGCATAATGGCGTATGCTCCTATAACATCCCTGCCATTCGTATCCTTACCCTCAAGATGGGCGTAAACATCGGTATAACCTAAAGGTTGAAACTCTCTGTTCGGACACTCGGCGCACTTATATTTCTTCTTATCGCAATACACTGGATTCCACTCCCGTGTGCATACCGGCTGATAGCCGCTCTTCTCCGTCTTCGGACTATACCATCGCCGCGCAAAGACATCCTCACGCCCACGAAACAGACTACGAAATAACGTCACCTTCTCCTCCAACGACAGTTGTGGTATTGCCTCCTGCACTGGTACGATCGGAGTCAGCATTGCTTCAAAAGCAATCCCATACCTCTGGAGCAGTTCTCTGAGTCGGGCGTTCTCCTCGCTTAGTCGTGTCAATTCGCGTTGCAGGTCATTAGATGAAGTGTTCATTCCCAAATATTTTATAAAAGGAATTTTTTATGACACCGCTGCTTAAAAACTGTTCGGCTAAGAGTTTATTTCTACAGAAGTTTTTTCAGCTCATCCATGTCTGGAAGAGCGTCTTTCAATGCCTCTGGCGTTTCTTGGGATGTGGTGTATGTTGCCACACCCATCGGTTTGTCGTAGTCCTGCATTACATATTCCACAAAGCTACGGTTTGCTTCCTTGCAAAGGACAATGCCTATTGAGGGGTTCTCATGAGGCTTCTTCACCTTGTCATCAAGAATGCGGAGATAAGTCATCAGTTGGGCAAGATAACCGGACTTGAACTTTCCGGTTTTCAATTCAACCACAACCAGCGCATTGAGCTCGCGGTTGAAGAACAGCAGATCTGGGAAAAATTCTTCCGAGTAGATTTCAAGATGATATTGGTTGCCGACAAATGCGAAGTCCTTGCCGAATTCCATTATAAACTTTTTGATGTTGTGGATAATCTGCTTCTCAACCACACGCTCGTCGATGTCCTCTTTATCTCTTTCGCCTATTTCTTCGGTATTGATGAAGTCCAAAACATAGGAATCCTTAAAAGCGAGGACTGCCTTACGAGCCATGACTTCGTCATTAAGCGTCAGACCAAAATTATTAGGCAGATTAGCAAGCTTCGCAAAATCATCGTTCTTGATGATTTGTGCCAATGCTTTGGCTGATAGTTTTTCTTCAGCACAACGGTGGATATAGTAATATCTGGCCTTTGTGTCTTTTACACCACTGAATATATGTATGTGGTGGGTGAAGGGAACCTTGAAAAAATCTTCAACCGGAAACTCTGCCGGATTCGGTATTCGTAATTCCCGAAATATATCTATTGTATCATCAGCTGATTGCAATTCGGTAATCGCGATTACCGAATTATCTGAAGTGGGCTCTATTTCTTCCTTGCTGCCTGCATCAGTATCAAAAATCTGCCATTCCTCATAAAACTGACGCATCTTTTTGAGGCTTTCAGCTGAATAGCCGCGCATTCCCGGAAGTAATTTGTATAATTGCTCACTGATTCGGCCCAATGCGCCGGTTCCCCAAAATCCAGCACGCGTATTTTTAGCAACATATTTTCCAATCCAGTAGTACGTTGCGAGTTGAATCCGATTAACACCCTTCAAGGCCTCATATTGGCCTTGAAGTATGGCTGTTTTTATAACCTCGGCTGCGTGATTATATATTCTTGTTACTTCTTGATTCTGTTCCATATGCGAATTTACTAATTATTTTTGGATTGCCGAGAGTATGGCGGCTATCTCTTCGGGTGACATTCCTTTCAGCGCCTCAATTACCTCTTCTTTCTTATCCTTGGGCTTCTCAAGGCCTCCGAAAAGATTGATGAGGGCGTTATCGGTTTTCTGAGTATCGAAGTTGCCCATATATCGCTCGGTGGTTGCAAGGTTGCTGTGAGCCAATAGTTCTTTAACTATACCGCTGTCAAGTCCGGTCTCCTTTGCGACTTTGGCGAATGAATGGCGAGAAATGTGAAACGACACATTCTTGCTAATCTCAGCTTTCTCTGCAATCTTTTTCAGGTATTTGTTGATGAGAGCATTCTTCGCGGAGACAGCGGCATAGAGCGTCTTGCGCATATCCGGTGTGATTGTTCTCTTGTCGGCGGTGGTCACATATTTGGCATACGGAGCGGAATTGTCAAGCAACGGGAAGATATAATCATCGGGCTTGGCATCGGGTCGGAAATAATGCTTCAATATTTCCAATGCCTGCGGCACAAGGACAATGTCGCGGAATTTACCGTTCTTATCCATTGAATAAGTCAGTCGACCCTCGGAAGACACATTGCGCCAGCGCAACTGAATGAAATCGGCGGCGCGAATCCCGGCGCAGTAGAAACTGAACAGGAAATAATTCCTTACGTTCCATATCAGTGAGCCTTCCGGCAAATCAAGATTGATGATACGCTGAATCTCCGCCATTTCCAACTTCTCTTTCATAGTAGGCACACCCTTGTATGAGAATTTCAAGAAGGGATTTTTGTCGGCCGACATATAACCGAGATTGATTGCGCGGTTAACGAGAGTCTTGAAGATGTTGAGTTGCACCTCTATGGTATTCGGGTGGAGCAACTTTTCGGGATTCTTCTCATTCTTCCACTTGTGGAGAAAATTGTTGAACTTGGTCAGGAACTCCACCGTCAGGTCTTCCATCGTAATATCGTGCATACGCATCTTCTTACGGAACGCGTCGAGCTTATTGCATAGCCCAACATACTTTCGCATATTTCTGAAGCCACCTTCCTCCTCAATCTCTTTCGCACGTTCACAGGCAAAAGCAAGAAAAGAGGGTGAGACAATCTCCTTGTCCATTGTCTTGATGATACGGGCCGACGACACCTCGCCATCATCTTCAAGCTCGTTGTAGGTTTCCTGCGCCTTGACAAGCATAAGCCGCAACTGCTCATTGAGAGCTTTCGCATCAAGCACATTTGCACGAATCCAGTTATTACCCTTGCACGACGGATTGAAATCGTCAATATGTTTCAGTTGGATGCCGGTTTTCTTTTTGGTGCGTTTCTTACCCACCGTCACCATCAAGTAAAGGTTGTAGGTCTTGTTTCTTGTCGGACGGTGGTCCAGTTCAAATCGGAATGTAGCCATATTGGAGAGAATTAAAGGGTTAAAATCAGATGGAATCATATCCAGTGCACGTAGTAGCACGTAATCCCACTGCAAATATAACTCAAACACGTTTTACGTGCAAATTTACGTGCAAAATTCCTTATTTTTAACACTTCAAAAAGCCCTGAAAGAAAAAGTGTATTTGTATAATCCACTATATCAGTGTAATATAAGTGGCATTTCAATGTAACAGAAAGTAATGATATTAGTTCTGTTCTGGGCACCACAAATAGCTGTTAATCATTTGATTTTCAGCTATTTTTGTTTTAACGGGTAGCCAAAGGGTAGCCAAACACAACACTACCCATCATCTTTGACGCATAGGATAGTAGTAGAGGAAGCAATAAAAAAAAGCGAAGCCTCCACGGATTGCGGAAGCCTCACCTTGTCAGTTCTGAATGATTGTTGAGGTAACCCCATAAAGGGGTGCAGGGGGGTAACGGCTCGCCCTCTCTGTGGCGCAGGGGTGCGAGTCAGAAAAATTTTTTATTTGATTTTTCCACCGTCTTTAAGTGCAGGGCCAAGCCAACAAATTGCACATATCAATGCGAGCAATCACATAGCTGTTACTTTATTTCATCAAGTTTATTGTTAGCCTGTTGAAGCAACTCCACCAACTTGTCAAGTTCTGCCGTGGAGAGGTTGATATAGGCGTTGCTCTTATGTGCATCAACGCTTAGTTTCAAGTTCCATCCTTTGCCGGGATTCTCGGCGAACACGACAACATTATCTTTTGTCGTATAAGCGTACTTCTCGTTATGGTCGGTTTCTCGGTTGAGGTTGCTCTTGATTGTGTTAATAGCTTCGTAAAGTGAGGGAAGTTCCTTTTGGAAAATGAAAGCATCCTCCCATGAGTAATAATACTCACCTCCACAATCTTTGCGTAAGGTTATGAACACAATGCTGTCATTCTCGCTGGAGAACTTCTGTGCCTGTACCTCCACACCTTTGAGATTACCGATTTTCCAAGTGTCGAAGTGTACGAGCTGTCCTTTACTCTGTATGCTATCCAAGCGGTTCAGTGCGATAGCAAGTGAATCCACAGCCGTATCGTTGGCGATAGAATCATTTGCGGAGATTGCACTGTCATTACTTTTTGACCCTTCACCACAAGCAGTGGAAATAGCCAACAATGCAACTGTTAAGATTGGGATTATTTTCTTCATGGGCGATTTTGTTTGAGTTAAATATATGTCATTTGTTCACACCTCGCGGATGCGGTAGTAGGTTTTCTTGGGGGCAGGCATTATTCTCCTCTTTTATGTGCGTCTTTGCAATAATGCAATCTAATACCGCTGTATGGCGAAATAGTCAACATAACCGTCATGGGCAGTTTGTCGCTCATATAAAAGCCGCTACACTTTTCATCTTCTTGCAATTCGGGATAACCCTCCTCTTTAATGTATTTGGTTAATTTTTCTAATTGATATGATGGGCGACTTCCGTAGGTGGCAAACTCCACGCTTTTCAGTTTGTTTTTCTTATCAAACCAACACGTTACGGCGTTCCATTCTATACCTTGATACTTCACCATCTCGTCAACGGACAAATAAGAGTCCTCGGAGAAATTCTCTACCTCCAAGCCTCTTTCTTTGAGTTGCTTTGCTACGTTATCTCGACTTTCGCCTATACGCAGCCCCCATACCTCATCACCCTTTGAGCAGGAAACGAGGAATATCGGGAGCATCATCAGCATTATTGCTATTAACTTTTTCATTTGTTGTAGTTTTTAGTTTTGTTATTCGTCAAGATATTTATAGGCCGCTTTTACAATTGCCGCAAAGCCAAAGAGGAAAACCGAGGAAGCAATTATGCCAAGTCCATATTTCCAAGAGCTGTTTTCAATATCACTGAAAAGGCCGAGTATTCCTGCTATCAAGGAAAGCCACGCAATGATTTTGATAGCGGCAGGAACTATGAATGACTCGCTGCTATTCTCTCTATATCGCTTACCTTGATATGGTTTGGAGTAATAATCGGTAAGTGGTGTTTTCTGTTCTTCTTCCATTGTCAGAATGAATTATATGTTAATACTGTGCGCACTTGCCAATAAAACAAAAGCGCAGACTTTCGCCATACGCTGTCTTAGCCCACCACAGGCTACAATCTACTATGGGATAAGTCCGCGCCGTATGGCACGAATCCCAATGTAGGTTGTAATAGCTCGTTCTTTGGTCGAGGTGGTGGTTCAGACAGCGATTGAGCTAATATGTAAGGGTGCAATACCCCAAAGGAATACTGCACCGCAAATTTAGTCATAATTCGCCGAATGGCAAAAGATTATGCGCAGTTTGTTTCGCTTGTTGTCAAAAATAGAGGGCGGAGGAGGTCGGTTATGGTAATGGATTAAACTTAATTTTACCGTCCATTTCCGCTTTCCAAAGCGCATCGAGGTAGTCAGCAATCCATTCTTCCTGTGATTTGCGAGTAGCCATCGCCGCTACACTGACGCGGCTTGCATTGGTCGTATAAGCCGTTAGGTAAGCATCAATTTTACTCATGCCGAGCCACATCATTAAGGCGAATACCACATCTGCCCTCGTCATATTTTTATGCTTTGCTTCGGGGAGTTGCGCAGGGTATGTGCGAAGCTCCCATGCTATCTCCCACGGTGTTTTCTTAGCCGATTTTCCTGTTTTCTTGCGTGCCATAAGTCTGAAAATAAAATTGTTGATTGTTGTTGTAATCTGATTTTGTTGTGTATGTTGACCTATCATTTTCGATGTCAAACCTAATCCTCAATTAATTGCATTGCGTTTTATCGAGATTTTTATTGACTTTCGGTAATGATTCTATTGATTATCGGGAGAGGATGATTTGATTGCATGGAGAAAACAGGACTGCCGAAGCCGTAACAACGGCAATCCTGCATTTCATAGTTCAGTTGAGGTTGAGCGGAATCCGCAGGGGCGAATCCCAATCATCTACTCGCAACCATTCGGGAATAGACATCAAGGGGTCATGCTCCGCTATAAGAACCTTTAACTCGTTGAGGTCGGCATAGCCGTTGGCTTTCGCCATTGCGTCATCAACTCTCATCTCTATCTCGCCGCTTATCATGTTCTGCCGGAACTGAATCGGGTAGCGGTCGGCGTACATAATCGTGTGATATTTCCACATAATCATATATTTTTGAGTGGTTAAACAATTTTCCATTGACCGTGATAGCCATAACAAGTGCATATCAAGTTCCATATCTCTTTGCCATCGGCAATATATCGGAGTATGCAATCATCGAAGCCGTCACCATAGTTTATCTCGCAGTCAACCTTATTAGGGTGTAAATCCCGCTCCATAACTGTGCTGATATAGACCTCTTGGCAACATCCTTTCAGCTTTTCGCCTTGTGCTTTCCATTCATCGAATTTCCCTGCATCGGGGAATAATACGACTTTGCGATTTTTCAGCACTTGGATTTTATGGTTGGGATTACGCTTTGCCTCAAATGTTGGATTAAGGTTGCCGCATCCCGAAGTCGCCATTGGAATGAATGTAAATGGTGCGCCTCCCCACATCAAAGCTATTGCGACAATAACTGCTGCCTTTTCTGATTCAAAAAGCCAAATGGGAGGGTGAAACTCGCCGTCTATATTCAATCTGCGTCTTTCTGCGTTGTTGAGGTCGGCATGGTGTTCCGCTTCAACAATAAGGTGGCTACCGAAATAACATTGCTCCAGATTGAAATTTGGGTATCGGTCGGATAGAATCGAATGAACGTAATTGTTCTGTGTGTGGATTCTCTTGCCGTTGGTAGCATTGTAGCCCATCACTTTACCTGTCCTTATTCTGCCGTATTGGTCTATCTGCCAATAGACTGTTGCGCCTCCCCATTTGGTCGAAGTGCCAATGGCATACCGTTCTACAACCTTATCCACAATTTCTGACCCTGCAACCTCATCAAAGACTGAATGTAGGAATCTGACAAGGGGATTGCGCTCATATTCTCGTAGAGTATTGAGCATATCTTTCGCATTGATACAACTTGGTGGTTTCGGCTGTTGGCGTTGAGGTTTCCTAATCTGTGGAGAATATAGGGAAGTCAAAGGTTGATGGTTCTTGAAATATTCCCTCGGCGGCACATGAACGCCACAATTATCGGCTCTGTCGCATTTTCCACACTCGCCGTCAGCCACAGGTGTGCCGTCAGAATAAAGGTAGTTGACGAATGTACGTTTGCCACAATAGGCGCATACAGTCTTGCCTCTATGAGCTAATTGGAGTGTATCGTATCTGTATTTTCTCATATTGTCTTGGCTCGTTCACTCCGTTCATCTGTTCACGCGCTTGAGCGCATGAACAAAATGAACAAAGCTACTCGGATTTTACAGGTGCAACAGTTTATTTACTTTACCAACACTGATATTCAATAACTTGGCTATTTCACGTTGAGATTTACCCTGCTGTTGGTATTGCTTGGCTTGCTCTATAAGTTCCGATTGGTCGTTATCCGACATCTCTTTAAGGTGTTCTTTCTCGGTGGCATAGCCAATATTATTGAAATGCAGAAAAGCGTTCTCCTTGACGATTTCCGCCACAATCACATTGTCTTTGTCATGTTCAAAAGCACCTGCACGGACTTTAAGTTGCTTGATATAGCGGAGGTTGGTATCTTTGGCACTCAATCCGATTGCAAAGACGCTATCAAAAAAGTTAAACAACTTCTTTGAGCCAGCAAGGTCGTTTTGAGTGATTGGACTTGCCATTGACCGTTTCGGCGTGTGCGCCAACACCAATATGCTCCATCCATGCTTCTTTTTCAGTCGCATCAGATTCATCATTAGTAGTGCCGCCGCATCACCTTTCTCGCTCGCATTGCATACATAGGTGAGATTGTCGATAATTAGATTCTTGATTTCGAGGGCTAATGCCGCCTGTTCTATGTCGGCCACGACATTATCCTCAAAACTGCCATCCATCACACACTCGCTGTATGCGTCGGGGTCTATCTCCGCTCGTTTAAGATTGTCGGGGAACTTGTGGAAGTTGCCGTTATCATCGGAATAGCGTAACTGAAACTGTTTGTCGCTCAACTCAAAATCAAAGTAAAGCACAGGTTGGGTTTCCGCTATCTTGTTGGCAATCTGCACAGCATAGATTGACTTGCCTAAATTGCTGTCGGCAAACAGACAGCACACCTCTCCCTCATACCATAGCGACATCCATAGTTTATTTGGGTCGGGTCGCATAGCCGCCTCCTCTCGCCATTGATTAGCCGTCTTGACGCAAAGCATCCCGATTTTGGATTTATCCATCTCCGGCTCTGTCGGATTGGTGACAAGCGATTGTAGTTTTTCTAATTCCTCGCTCATGGCTTATCCGATTTTACAGGGTTGATATTCTGCTCATTCGCTTGCGCAGGTCGCTGATTTTGGCTATCTTTACACTTGGAAAGCATATCAAGATAACCTGCCACAGTTATATGGTTGCCCTGCACATTTCGATGTGTGGGGTATCTTTTCATCGCTTACCCCCTTTCATGCAGTATTGATTGGCTCGGTCGGCTATCTCGGTGGAGGTGGCAATGCGATTACTTTGTAGCCATTCCTCCAACTCGGCGCGATTGAAATAGCACATTTTTCCCATAGGCTTGTAGTGCGGTATCTCGCCGCGCATCGTCAACTTGTAGAGGTAACTCTTGGAGATACCCATATACTGTGCCGCCTCATCGGAAGTCAACACCGCTTTAGTGGTGAAAATTGTGTTCGCCGTCACCATATCGGCAACCTTTTTCATTTCCGCAGTCATAGTATTTTTATTTATGCGGTTTAGGCTGTCGGGATATAGGCGTGAGGCTACATCCGTCTTTGCCACTTGCTCCCTCATTGATACGCTCACGCTCGGTATCTATCGGAAAGCAATGGCAAAGGTATTTTATAAAGCAAAGTAAAATCCCCTATAATAGTGGTTATATAGGGGATGATGATTTGTGTATTTATATTGTAATCAACACCTTATCTGTTTTTGTGTTTTGCTCGTTTTCTCACATCTTTCGGGAACAAATTTCTTACAATTTCTAATTTGTCATCACTGCCATCGACCTCTCTTGTTTGCGCTAAATTTGAAACAGACCAATAGGTTTCAAACGGCTTGTAACATCTCCTCTCAAAGCCACATTCAATACTCGCGTGTATTGCAAATACTTTCATTTGGCTTTTGGTCATATCCGCCGTAGGCATATAATTTTCATCAAGCAAACCTTTGACTACCGCTCGTTTAAGCACATCCATAGCTTTAGGCGTACATAAATCAGGTGGTAACTCTTTTTGTTTTGGGTAGTTGACGTTTTGGGGTAGTTGACTAATCAGAGTTTGTGTCAGTTCCAATGTCCCGACATATCCCATTATTGAAATTACATCACGTTTTGGTTTTAACCAAATTCCGCATTTATCCTGCACGGCATACAAATCAATGCCAAATTTCAAAAGCAGCGCATCCAAATTGTCTGCGTAAGTGCAAAAGACATCAAACCACGCTTTGCAATACCATTCAACGCTACGGTCTGCCGCGTCATTGAATATTTGCAAAAAACGGTCATGGCTACCTTCGAGCCGTTTAATTCTTTCCTCATCTTTTTTGATAGAATCCTTACAGGCTTCGGCATCCGCAAACGCCTCATCTTTATCCCACCCATCTTCAAGGCTTTCTGCTCTTGCTATATGGAGTGGTATATCTCTCTTACAACGCTCTATGTCTTGTTGGGCGTGTTGAATATAACGAATGGGGCATATTGAATCTGACCATTCTTTGAATGGAAGTAACAATGAATACAGATAGCGGTTTAATTCATTTTCTGTCTTGCAAGAGGATATGTTGGATTCTATCTCAATCCACATAAGTGGTCGTTCTCCATCTACACTGACAAATAGCGGAACATCATCATACGAATCTGTACGCGATTTTACAATTTGTGGAAGTTTTATCTTGTAAAATTCTTGCCAATTCTTTGGGTAAACATCGAAGCCATCTTTTTTATGCGCTATATTTACATATTCAAGTGCAAGATATGCCGCCCCTCCATATTTGAACTCGCGGAATAGTTTATCTTCTATTGTAGTGTCAATCATATTCAAATTTTTAATTCGGGTAAACTGTTGATTGCTTCCTGTTTGAGTGAATCCACGGCGCGAGTGTATTTTTCGGTATGCTTCAATCCACTATGACCTAACAGGCTTGCAACTGTTTTGATATTTGCTCCATTGTTGAGTATATTGACAGCAAAGGAGTGGCGGGCGCAATGCCACGTTATATGCTTGTCAATCCCTGCACGACTAACCCAATGCCGTAATGCTTTAAGACACATCGTATGGCTTGGCAAAGGAAATATCAAATCACCCCTGTCACCCTCGCCAATAAGGTTCAGAAGTCCGTCATTGAGAGGTATTGCGACATTGCTTGCGCTGCTATGCCCTTTGGTCTTGGCTTGTTCAAATCGGAGTAGTTTATTGGCGAAATCAACATTGGAATATGTTAGGTCTTTAACATCACACCAACGCAATCCGCAATACAGGCAGAAAATAAATGCTCTGCGAATATCGGGGTTCTCGCCTGTGTAATGTGTCGCTATCAACTGTTGCATTTCATTAATACTTAACACATCCTTTGTCAGTTTGTTTGCGTCTATCTTTATGATTATCCCGGTGCAGGGATTCTTTCGCAGAATATCCTGTTCCACGGCATTTTTGATAACCTTTTTGAATCGGGCATACAAAGTATGTGCGCCCTCGCCTTTGAATCGGGATTTCAGATAATCGGTAAACGCCAACATCATATCTTTTGATAACTGGCTCGGTTTGATGCGCTTGGCATACTTGGAGTATTCGGGAGTGGCTTTAAGAAAGTCAATAAAGACCGTGTAGGCTCGCTTGATATGCCTTTTGTCGGCTTTTGTGTATGCCTCATAGTAGCTCCAAAACCAATCCAAAAAGTTAATATCATCATTCTTTTTAAGCCTGTAACCCTCGGCACTCTCCAACATCTGTTGACCTCTCTCAAATCGGATGCGCTTGGCTATCTCCAACATTTCTTTATTTTGTTGGCGTTCAAGTGGAGTTCGCGGTGCTTGCCATAGATAGAGGCTCAAATACTCTCGCTTCCTGTCTTTCTTTGCTACATCACGCCCTAACTTTTCGCTATATTCCATGCGGTAGCCAAAATAATAATCGAGAAACAGACTTTCGCGCCCATCGCTCAATATCTTTGCTCCCAACTTCGGATTGTCGGTAGTATCTTGGCTGATAATATAGGTGTTATCACTCCTTATGTCCTTTTTGAGTGCCATAGTTATTTCTCTTATTTTCCTTTGATTACAAAGTTACGAAAAATATTTGGATTGGGTAGCCAAAGGGTAGCCAAAAATAACAAAATAAGGGCTTATTTTTGTAGCCAAGAGAAAATACTATTTGCATAATATACTGATTTACACTATACTTAATTTCTGATAACTTCCTATGTAAATACGGTTTAGTGCCTGTTCTGGGCACCACACCCCCCCCCTGATAATCGACAGATTTTCAAGGGGTTTCTTATTTCTAAAGTGTACTAAAAGTGTACTCGATGCGAAAGTGTACTGCAAAAGTAAGCCACGAAAAGAAAGAACATCACTTCGTTTTATTAACT
>Ga0137302_10645_pt1 | contig 12209 bp, 9 predicted proteins | sample Ramsor2O_GlcNAcB_FD_97184 | JGI IMG/M metagenome (GOLD analysis project Ga0137302, IMG submission 97184) | Mouse cecal microbial communities from Vienna, Austria - N-Acetylglucosamine amended with D2O_GlcNAcB | ecosystem: Host-associated > Mammals > Digestive system > Large intestine > Cecum... | reverse complement strand
CGCAAATATTGATTAAAGTACTCATTATTATTATTTGTGTATGTATGATAGTACTTGATATAGTGACCGGTTGCTATTTATTTATCCATTTAACACTATGGGGCGATTTTAATGTATTCGCAATCCATTGTTTTTGCATTACATTGATATACATCTACTCGATAATCATGGCAAGCATAATCATTATAAAAAAATTGCATCCGTATGTCGACAATAAACATAGTTGATGTTTTATGGTCTCTTAAATTCAGAAAGGTGTCATATGACAGAATCCATGGCATTAAGAAGAATAACATTAATCATCTTCTGAGCGTATCCTTCAGTTCCAGAGAGGTGATCAGCTACCGCTATGCCGCGACAGGCGAAAAGCTGTCGGAGGTGTTCGTTGACACGGACGGGAGGATACTACGCAGACGCGACATCTACGGGAGCTATGAGTTCACCGACTACTATCCCTACGGCATCCCGCACGCCACGGCTTACAGCCCGGAGGCGAACCGCCGCAAGTTCGGTGGAAAGGAATACACCTCCGAGTTCGGGTTCAGCTCCTGCGATTTCGGCGCACGCCTGTACTCTCCGCTGCTCTGCGGATTCGACTCCCCGGACAGTAAAGCCTCCGAATACACACACATCTCCCCTTACGCGTACTGCGCAGCTGATCCCGTAAACCTGATCGATCCGACCGGAGAGGATATATTTGTGCTCAATTATGATTTCTTAATTCTCAATATAACACTCGTCCCGAAAATGGACAGAATGATAAAAGTGTAAACAATTTTGTTTCATAGAATGGTATCTTATAAAATCAACAAGAAGACAAGATAATCTTATCAAAAATGAAAAAACTATTATTCGTCTTGACATTGTCGGCTGCTTTATCGGCAAAAGCCAGCATATCCGGCACCGACACCATACCGGGAGCATTCTCCTCCCCGATGCAATGGCGTGTCGGCGTGGAACTGTCGCCTGCTTATGTCGCGCCCACAAACTCTTTCCTGACCGGTGACAACATATATGCCCATCCGGTGCATGCCGCCATGTCCGCGTCTCTCCGCACTGATTTCTGTTTCAACCCGAAGTCCGAGAAGGGTATGCTTTATCACGGCTTATATCAAGGGATAGGGGTGGATACAAGAACCTTTTTCTCCTCGCGTCTGCTCGGAACACCTGTATCGGCATATGTATATCAGGGCGCGCCATTCAAACATTTCGGCAACAGGCTCTGGCTCGGTTACGAATGGAGATTCGGCGCTGCTTTCGGTTGGCGCGACAGAAGCGGAGACAGAGATGCCGGTTTCCTTAACTCGGCAATCTCTACAAGAGTAACCGCACACATGGGGTTAGGCTTGAAACTTACCTATGCGCTCGCCCCACGCTGGCAACTCTCTTTAGGTTTTGAGGCAACTCATTTCTCCAACGGAAACACCTCATTCCCGAATTCCGGCATCAATACCATCGGTCTGTCATTCGGAGCCTCATATGTATTCAACAGGATACAGTATGCCGAAGCACCCGATTATATGAAACAGGATGCCGACAGACCCCGCTGGCTTCTCGACATCCTCGCATACGGAGCCTGGCGCAAACGGCATGTTATTATTGAAGAGATAGAGACTCTGTTGCCGGGAACCTATGGTGTGGGCGGACTGCAGTTGTCTCCGATGCGAAAAATCAACCGCTGGCTGACCGCCGGACTCGCAATCGACATGCAATATGACAGAAGTGCAGGACTCGGACCTTACTGGCAGGGGGGATACTACGACGAAGCCACTTTTTCCCGTCCACCACTCGGGAAACAGCTGAGAATCGGCACTGCCGCCATAGCGGAACTTACAATGCCCATATTTGCAATAAGCGCAGGTCTGGGCTACGACCTGTTGAGTCCGCACGGTGAGATGAGATTCTACCAGATGTTGACTGTCAAGGCATTCGTTACCGACAACATCTTTCTTAACGCAGGCTACCGCCTCGGCAATTTCAAAGACCCACAGAACCTTATGCTTGGCATAGGTGCCAGAATATACAGATAAATGGTTATTTCAAGATGGGTTCCGCAGGAATGCGGCTAAAAAGCAATGGAGACGATGCGTTTGTCTGCGCACCATCTCCTTCGCTTTTACAGAATTATTCGGCAGTTTTGAAAATTGCTTGTCAGAATACTGGCATATGCCATATGAATCCTACGGAGAACTGGTTTGTGGAGTAGTCATCGGCACCATATACTTTCGCACGATCAGAATATTTGTAAGTGCGTCCGACATAGGCAGCGAAGAAATGCAGATTGCGGTCCTTGAGCGGATAATACTCTATACCGCCTACATAACCCCATGCGGTGCGGTAACGTCCTGCCTCCACAATGTGACCCGGGGCACCCTCCTGCTCATGAGTCTTGTAGACCCCCTCGTTCTCAGCCATGGCTTTCGCAAATATGTTCCATGCCGGATGGAAACGGTAGTTGAGATGGAGAATAAAAGACATGATATCGGTCTTGGCTGTCTTGTAGCCGGTAGTGGATTCCCAGCCGTCAGGCTGCACGATACTTGTGATGATGCCCTTGCGGTCAACGCCCTCGCGTGTATACAGCCAGTCGAAATATGCCTGAACCTTGTCGGAGATATTGAAATCGTTACCCAACGCAAAATACCACATGTGCTCACCCTTTGTCTCGTTCATGAACGATGCTGACCAGCGTGTCTTGTAGACATCGTTGAAGTTACCGTTCCAGTTGACGGTATAGAGCAATGGTATCTTTGCCTTGGTGTAATTGCCATACATCTCGCGGGAACTGTCATTGTAGGCGTTGAGCACCTGGAACTGAAGCTGCTGCCTTGGAGTGAAATTATATGCGACATTGACACCACTCATGAAGTTGCTCATATAATCAACCATGTCGGAATACTGATAGATTTCGATCGGGTTCATGTCAAACTCTATACCGCCATATGCAGCACACTGCTTTCCAAGGAAGAATGACCATTTGTCGAGATTTATTCCGATTCCGGCGATATCGATGCTGTTGAGCACATTGTCCCGGTAGCCATTCTGGCTATCGCCTTTGTTGAGACGCTGGCGATAACGATAACTGAGCCAATCGTTGATATTACCCTTAGCTTCGATACGCAACTGGTTCATCTTGAACTTTGCCTCATTGAAATGCGAGCCGTTCCAGTCAAGATTGAACGAGCCATGCATGTCAAGAAACAGATTGAATTTGTCTGTTTTCTTTTCAATGTTGGCAATACTTTCTATGATTCCCTCTTCAGTTGTGGTTCTGTAATTGTTTGTTCTCTCCTGCTGAGCGATTCCGGGCAACGCGCATATTGCCGCGCTGGCAAACAATATGGATGTGTGTTTCATCTTGTTTTAGATTTATGGTAAATGTGATTGTTTCAGCCTATTGTTGTCAGTTCACGCTCCCTGTGCGTCCGCGGCAGTCCGGACGCACGGGGAGACGTCACTGAAACTTTAGTATTCTTCGAAATATTTCTGAATCTGCTGCCAGTCTTTGGTGCGTGTGAGAGCAAGCATAAGCAGCACGCGCGCCTTCTGAGGATTAAGTTCCCAGGATGCCACAAACTGATATTTGGCGTCATCGACCTCGTCATAAAGAGTTGTCGGACCGGTAGGCACTCGGCTCGAACGAACAACGATTATGCCGAGCTTGCGGGCTTCGAGAAGTTTAGGGAATATGTTCTTGTGATAGTTGCCGTTGCCGAGACCTGCGTGGATCACTCCCTGATACCCGTTGGTAAGGAAAGGATTCATTACATCAGCCTCCACATTCGAATATGCATAAACAATTCCGACTTTGGGAAGGCTCGTAAGATTGGTGACATCGAACACTGATTCCGTTGTGTGCTTTTTCAGTGTCTGCATGTTGTAGTAAGGCTTGCTGTTATAGACATATCCGAGAGGACCGGCATCGGGAGCCTGGAATGTCTGCACATCGGTGGTATTCATTTTCTGTGTGGAATGCGCGCCGAGGATAAGACCGTTCATCACAATCATCACACCTCTCCCTTTTGACGACGGGTCTGCGGCAGTGACAACGGAGTTATACAGGTTGAGAGGTCCGTCGGCACTCATCGCCGTTGAGGGACGCATAGCGCCGGTGAGCACGACCGGCTTGTCACTCTTCACTGTAAGATTGAGGAAGTAAGCGGTCTCCTCCATGGTATCGGTTCCGTGAGTGATCACGATGCCGTCCACATTGCTCTGGGCGAGAAGCTCGTTGATTCGTTTGGCAAGAGTAAGCCACACCTGGTCGTTCATATCCTGCGAGCCTATGTTGACAACCTGCTCACCGGTGACATTTGCCACATCCTGCATCTGGGGCACAGCATCGATTAGCGACTGGATAGCCACCTGGCCTGCCGTATAACCGGATGCCGTGGCGGATTTGCCGGTTCCTGCGATAGTTCCGCCGGTAGCAAGAATATACACATTCGGTTTTTGCTGGGCGAACGCCGTGGCAACCGAGGTCAGCAACACTACAGCCAGCAGGCTCAATTTTTTCAGATTTTTCATAACTTGATTATTTTAGTTGATTATTGGTTTTTATGGTTCAGATAATGCAAGGTTCTCAATATATCTGTATCAGAAGCAGACCTGTAAGAATCGCAGCTATCGTGGCGACAAGTCCGGGCATCATGAAAGAATGGTTGAGCACATATTTGCCGATGCGGGTGGTACCGGTGCGGTCAAAGTTTATAGCCGCCACCACTGTCGGATAATTGGGAATAAAGAAATAACCGTTTACAGCCGGAAACAAGGCTATAAGCATCCACGGATTCATTCCCAGTGCTATGCCTAACGGCATTATTGCCCTGACGGTTGCCGCCTGACTGTAAAGAAGAATTGACATTACGAAAAGAGCGATTCCGAAGAGCCAGGGCCATTGTGTCACAAAACCCTTGACACCCTCTGTGATCACAGCTATATTGCCGTTGATGAACGTGTCGCCCATCCATGCTATACCGAAAATCGCTATCACTGCCTGCATTCCCGCAATGAAGACACTTCCCTGAGTCGGGGCGATTCCGTTGATCTTGCCGGTGAGAAGAATGATGGCACAGGTGCTGAGCATCAGAATCTCGATAATCGCCGGCATGTCTACAGGGGTTCCGTTGAATGAGGGACGCATTGCCGGTATTGAGCCGAAAAGCACGATAAGCACAGTTGAGAGCAAAAACAGCAAAACAGAGAGCTTTGCTCTGCCAAGATTCTTTATTTCGTTGAACTTAAGACTGTTTTCCTTAATCATGCCCTGCTCTACACGGCGAAGATACTCAGGATCTTCCAGAAGCTCCTTACCTACTCTTTTTGAAAGTAACGCTCCTATTATAACTCCTATGAGCGTAGCGGGAATAGACACCTTGAGAATATCGAAAAGAGTGATGTCGAAGCCGGTGAGCAAACCGAGCAACGCCACAGTAGCCGCAGAGATCGGGCTCGCGGTTATTGCCTGTTGCGAGGCTATGACGGCAATTCCCAAAGGACGCTCTGGACGTATCTTCGTTTCACGGGCAACCTCCGCGATCACCGGCAAAACCGAATAAGCCACATGACCCGTACCGGCGACAAATGAAAACAGATAAGTCACCAACGGACTGATGATAGTGACTTGCGAGGGATTCTTTCTCAGAAGTTTCTCTGCAAGCTTTACCAGATAATCCAGTCCCCCTGCCGCCTGCATGGCAGCGGCAGCGGAAATTACCGCCGCAATCATCAGCATGACATCGATCGGGGGTGAAGTAGGCTGAAGACCAAAGACGAACACCAGTATCGCCATTCCTACACCGCCCATGACACCAAGGCCGATGCCTCCAAGACGCGCTCCGACGATGATTGCAGCCAAAACAAATAAAAGTTGTAGTGTCAGCATAGCTTTTATATAAGGTTTCACAAAAAGCCATTTTAAGAAATCTTCGCAATTCTTATGTGACTTGTTCATATTATTAAACTATAAATCTTAAAAATGGTTTTGCAACGTTTTAATGTTTCATAACATTTTTGCAGAAATTCGTAATTCTTTTCTCTACCGTGACTCGCCACAAAACCAATCCTCTTCCCCTTTTGTTAAAAAAATATCATTGCATCAGCCTTGCATCGGAACCTGAAGAATCAGGATGCACGTGATAAGAAACAGTTTCCAAGGCTGCCGCAGTGCTTCAGGAACCGTCAGTTTCAACTGTTTCTGAATAGCTTTGAAAAACACAAAAACATTAAGTTATGGATTGGTTTATACAAACGCTGAGAGACAACCCGGCGATAGCGATTTTCCTGACGCTGGGAGTTGGATTTCTTGTAGGCAAACTGAAGTATAAGACATTCTCGCTGGGAAATGTCACTTCGGTTCTGCTTGTCGGTGTTCTTGTCGGACAACTCGACATCCCTGTTCCCGGGCCCGTGAAGTCGATATTCTTTCTCCTCTTCCTTTTTGCAATCGGATACAGTGTGGGTCCCGAATTCTTCAGGGCATTGAAAGGCTCGGGCATAAAACAGGTGCTGTTTGCCGTGGTCATGTGTGTGATATGCTTTGCCGTGACATGGGGTGTCGCCCTGCTTTTCCACTATAATGTCGGAGAGGCATTGGGACTGTTTGCCGGCGCACAGACAATTTCCGCAGTGATAGGTGTCGGACAGGACGCCATAGGAAACATGAATGCCTCGGCTGCCGATAAAACGGCATGGAGCAACATAATACCGGTATGCTATGCCGTGACCTATATATTCGGCACAATAGGTTCCGCATGGATTCTCGGCTCGCTCGGTCCGGCAATGCTCGGCGGTCTGAAAAAGGTGAGAAAGGAAACGGCAGACCTTGAGAAATCGATGAACAGCAGCGGTGTCGATGACGACCCGGCATATATCAACGCATTGAGACCGGTGGTATATCGCGCTTACGAGGTCAAAGGAGATTTCTTCTCCTCGCCGCGTACTGTAGCTGAAATCGAGCAACACTTCACCGATGAGCACATGCGTGCATATGTGGCACGTATAAGGACGGAAGACAAATTTATCGACAATCCCGACGGAGATGTCAAGGTCTCGCAAAATGATATTATCGTTGTCAGCGGACGCCGGGAGACTCTCGTCAGCGGCGAGGGATGGATAGGTCCCGAAGTCGCGGATGACGCTCTGCTCTCTTTCCCGATAGAGAAAGTTCCTGTGATGATTGCACGCAAGCAGCTTGACGGAAAGACAATAGAAGACCTGCGTCATATGCCGGAAATGAACGGTGTGCTGATATCCGCAATCACGACGGCAAACGGAGCCTCAATTCCTGTTCTCGCCAAGACGGAACTTCACCGCGGATATACCATGACCCTGCAAGGAAGAGATGCGGATATCAAAAAAGCATCTTCCATAATCGGGTATGTAGACAAACCGACAAACCAGACCGACATGATTTTCGTAGGTCTCGGAATCTTCATCGGTACTATAATAGGAGCCATAACGATTCATCTCGGCGGTATACCGGTAAGTCTCTCCACAAGCGGAGGAGCGCTCATCGCCGGTCTTGTCCTTGGCTGGCTGCGCTCGAAACACCCGACTTTCGGAAAGATTCCAACTTCTTCGCTATGGATTCTAAATAACATGGGACTCAATATGTTTATCGCTGTGATAGGTATAGAATCCGGACCTTCGTTCGTGCAAGGCATACAGCAGGTGGGATGGATGTTGTTTGTAGCCGGTGTGATCGCAACTACTCTTCCGCTGATTCTCGGCATATGGATCGGCGACAAGATATTTAAGTTTCCTGCCGCAATCAACCTCGGATGCAACGCCGGAGCGAGGGTCACAACGGCATCGCTTGGCGCGATACAGGATTCCTTAGGCTCGACTCTCCCGGCAATGGGTTACACCGTGACATATGCGATTGGCAATACTCTGCTGATCCTTATGGGAGTGATAATGGGCATTATCATGTAAATTCAGAATATAAAAACAGTTTTTTGAAGTATTATGAAAACAAAAGATCAGATCAGAGAATATGAGAAAGCACTCGAAGAGATGAGTCCTTTCGAAATCAAGGATACGCTGATTAAGATGGCGAAAAAAGGGTCGGAGACCACTACCGACACATTCCTTAACGCCGGGCGTGGAAACCCCAACTGGATAGCCACGGCTCCACGCGAGGCGTTTTTTCTTCTCGGTGTATGGGCTGTGGAGACTTGCCGCAATGAAGCCTATTCGAAACCGGGCGTTGCCGGAATGCCTCCTGAAGAAGGTCTGGGCGACAGCCTGAAACTCTTTCTTAAAGACAATGCGGCGAGACACGGCGCGCATCTTCTTCTGAATGCCATCGATTATGCGGAAACTGAACTCGGCATATCAGCCGATTCGCTGGCTTATGAATGGGCAGACGGCATAATCGGCGACCACTATCCCACCCCGGTCAGGATGCTTGTCAATGCAGAAAAGATCGTACAGGCATATCTGGCGCAGGAAATGGGCGATAATGCACCCGGTCTTGGAAAGGAATATGACCTTTTCGCAACAGAAGGCGGCACTGCTGCAATGTGTTATATTTTCGACTCCCTGCAGGCAAACCACCTTCTGAAGAAGGGTGATTCCATCGCGCTGATGGCTCCTATCTTCACGCCTTATATAGAAATCCCGCAACTTGACCGCTACAGTTTTGATGTAACCAATATTTACGCGGACTCTACAGACAAAGACGGCTACCACACATGGCAATATCCCGTAGAGGAGATGGATAAACTGCGGGATCCTAAAATGAAACTTGTCTTCCTCGTGAATCCGTCCAACCCGCCGAGCTACAGGCTAAGTCAGGATTGTCTCGACTATCTTGTGGATGTCGTAAAGAAAGACAACCCTGACCTGATGATCGTAACGGATGACGTATACGGCACTTTCGCCAAAGATTTCAAGAGCCTGATGTATGTGCTGCCACGGAACACACTCTGCGTCTATTCCTTCTCAAAATATTTCGGTGCCACAGGATGGCGTCTTGCGGTTATTGCCGCTGCCAAGGAAAACATATTCGACAGGCTCATATCTCAGGAATCCAAGGAATGCCTTGAGGATCTTGACAAAAGATACGGATCCCTCTCGCTGCACCCTGAGAAAATCCGCTTTATAGACAGAATGGTTGCTGACAGCAGGTCTGTGGCACTGAACCACACCGCCGGACTGTCGACACCCCAGCAGATTCAGATGTCGCTTTTCTCTCTGATGTGTCTGCTCGACAAACGAAACATATATAAGAAGAAGATGCAGGATATGGTGGAAGACCGTCTTGAAGCTCTTTGGAAAGGCACCGGTTTCAGGCTTATGGAAGATCCGTTGCGCGTAGGATACTACAGCGAGATCGACCTTATGCTGTGGGGAAGCAAGATATATGGTGATGACTTCTGCAACTGGCTAAAAGCCAATTACGAACCGATAGACATAGTGCTGCGTCTCGCCCGCCAGACTTCTGTTGTTCTCCTCAACGGCAGTGGATTCGACGGTCCATGCTGGTCAGTCAGAGCTTCTCTCGCCAACCTCGACGAGATTGATTATCTGAAAATCGGATCGGCTTTACGCTCTATTCTCGACGGTTACTACGAAGAGTATAAAAAAGCAAAGTAAAAACTGTCTGACAAGTAAGCGTTGAAAATCCGCTTATATGCAATTTCCCGGAAATATTTACGACTCCGGACTCGACTGCCAATGACGAGTCCGGAGTCTCCATGTCTGACCGGACAAGAGCCGATATAAAACAAAATAAATGATATTTGGAACGTTTTATGTTTTTAAACGTTTTACAATTAGAAATCTTTAATTATATTTGTGGATTCATTCCTCGCCTCGCAAACTTTGTTTCAAAAGACACGGAATGACAATAGAGATTATACCTTAAATATAAACCATAAACATTTTTACAATGGAGACCACATCTAAAAAAGGATTTCGCGAAGAATCCGACCTTCTCGGCACACGCGAGATTCCTGATTCAGTTCTTTATGGTGTTCAGACACTTCGAGGAATAGAAAATTTTGAAATCAGCAAGTTTCACCTGAAAGATTACCCCTTGTTCATCAAGGGACTCGCAATCACCAAATGGGGTGCTGCCGTTGCAAACCACGAGCTTGGTCTTATCAGCGATGAGCAATTTAACGCAATCGTTCAGGCTTGCAAGGAGCTTATCGAAGGTCAGCACCATGAACAGTTCCCCGTAGACATGATCCAGGGAGGTGCGGGCACTACCACCAACATGAATATCAACGAGGTAATCACAAACCGTGCCCTCGAAATCATGGGACACAAAAGAGGTGAATACCAATATTGCTCACCAAACGATATCGTGAATTGTGCCCAGTCAACCAACGATGCCTATCCTACGGCGATACATATCGGCATGTATTACACTCACCTGAAGTTTGTGGAACACTACAAGGTGCTGATAGAGTCTCTGCGCAAGAAGAGCGAGGAGTTCAAACACATCGTAAAGATCGGAAGAACTCAGTGGGAGGATGCGGTGCCTATGACTTTAGGACAGACTTTCAGCGGTTTCGCTTCAATTCTTGAAGACGAACTCCTGCATCTCGACGAGACTGCCGCCGACTTCCTTACTGTGAACATGGGTGCCACGGCAATCGGAACAGGCATCACCGCCGAACCCGGCTATGCCGAAAAATGCGTCGCCGCCCTCGGAAAGATTACAGGATGGAATATCAAGCTCGCCAAAGACCTTGTAGGAGCAACTTCCGACACATCCTGCCTTGTAGGATATGCCGCAGCTCTGAAACGTGTAGCTGTTAAAGTCAACAAGATATGCAACGACCTGCGTATCCTTGCCAGCGGACCGCGCTGCGGTTTCGGCGAGATCAACCTTCCTGCAATGCAGCCCGGTTCATCTATCATGCCGGGTAAGGTAAATCCTGTCATTCCGGAGGTCATGAACCAGATATGCTATAAAGTGATGGGCAACGAACTTTGCGTCACCATGGCAGGAGACGCAGCACAGATGGAGCTGAACGCGATGGAGCCGGTAATGGCTCAATGCGACTTCGAGTCTGTGGACCTTATGATCAACGGATTCGAGACCCTGCGAATCAGATGCATCGAAGGAATCACGGCAAACGAAGAGCATTGCCGCACCCAGACCCGCAACAGCATCAGCATCGTGACTGCGCTCAACCCGGTAATCGGCTACAAGAACTCCACCAAGATTGCCAAAGAGGCTCTCGCCACCGGAAAGAGCGTATACGACCTTGTGCTTGAACACGACATCCTGAGCAAGGAAGACCTTGACACGATTCTCGCTCCGGAGAACATGATCAAGCCCGTAAAACTCGACATAAAGCCCAAACGCCACCTTTGATATGATCTGAAACCCGCATGAACGATTCATCCGTTCCATAAGATAAAACCACAAGGGGGATGTGCCTGACGGCACATCCCCCTTCTAAAATGTCATGCCGCAGTAATCGCTTTATGAAGCAATAAGACAAATTCTCCAACTTTATGAAGTCTTCCTCTTGCGATATAACAGGTATCAGACTACCGGAAGAATAATTCTTCTTTTCTATTTTACACTTAGGTGTAATTGTAGAGAAGCATTCGTTTGAAGTGATATATTTCCAGTTATGATTCATAATCGTTGCAGTTTGTAGGGACGCGCCATGGCGCGTCCGCGTTGTCAATGTGGTTTGAGTTAAACCGGTCGTAACACCAATTTTCAACATTCGCATCGATATAATGCATAATATTCGCGTATGCTTGCTGACTGCGAATAATATGCTCATGAAATCTCTCTTGCCAGCCGAATTCTATGTTTTGCTTTCTCGCAGCTCTGGTAACTGTGCTCTTTATTTGTCCTACTATTACTGCCAATCTGCTGTTGTGGTGAAAATTTTTGGCTTCTGATGGTTCATGTCGCTTTGGCTTCAGACATCCGTAATTGTTTTGTGACTGGGATGTTGACAAAATGGGGGACGATGCGGACGCGCCATGGCGCGTCCCTACGGAGATTACCAAATGGATGTGGTTGGGCATCACGACGCTATTCCAGACTTCAGCCTCTGGAAAATGATCTGTCACTTCGTCTATTGTTGACTTCATGATATGTCCTATATCTGTAGGAATCATTTTCCCACCTCGTATCTCTCCGAAATAATGTATCTTTTGGTCGCAACGGACCGTAATGAAGAATATTCCTTCATTATAGTCATGCCAATCGGCACGGAACTGGTGTC
>Ga0137302_10642_pt1 | contig 12283 bp, 14 predicted proteins | sample Ramsor2O_GlcNAcB_FD_97184 | JGI IMG/M metagenome (GOLD analysis project Ga0137302, IMG submission 97184) | Mouse cecal microbial communities from Vienna, Austria - N-Acetylglucosamine amended with D2O_GlcNAcB | ecosystem: Host-associated > Mammals > Digestive system > Large intestine > Cecum... | reverse complement strand
TCTCTGTATCCCAGATTTTAACTTTATAGCCGCCGCCTGCATTCTCCATGACAAACTGGCTGCCTGAAGCATTGACTTCCAGGCCATTTTCCCCGCTTGTAAGATATGCTCCGCATTCCGGATCATATACTTTATATCCCGCATTGCTCTCAAGTGCGAAGTCTGCACCCTGAACGCCTGTCATTTCCATAATACCGATATCAGGTGCGCCGTCATAGAGGGCATTTCCAAAGAAGTCGGTCTTTGCATTTCTGTCTGAAGTGTAATCCCAGAGTCCTTTGTTTTCCGGGCTGGTTGCCGGAACTACATTGACATACACACCATTGCCGATAGCAGGTGAACCTTCCTTCAGCGCGTAGGCTTTCAGGGATTCCCAATTGGATGTAGCTGTCATACCGTCATCGCTGATCGCAGCGCTCTGGCCGCCGCCCGCATTTTCAAAGAGCGGATCTGCCTGGATCGCATTAGGGATTTCACCGGGATCATGAATGCCGCTGGCTTCATATACCAGGTTTCCTGCCTGCTGCAGATAAGAGTTGTTCCAGCTTTCCGCCGTTGTCTCCGCACTGCCCCATTTACTGGCCACTTCTTCATTGTAGTTATAGTAAATGTTGTTGTACATATGCCAGTTGTAAGCACTTCCCATAGCGGAACCGCCGCCGTTGCTGTGATTGAATACCCAGTTTGCGCCATCGTAATAGAATACATTATTGTAAATGTAACTTTCCGAATTGGTATTTCCTGCTCCGTGACGCCATGCAAGGCCGTCATTCTGGCTCACATTATAACGGATAACATCTGTATTGTTATTACCCATCATAAGCATAAAGCCCATAGGCGTATCATGGCTGTAATTGTACTCAAAAATGCTGCCCGCACACCAGTAATCACTGTCGTAAGAGCAGCCGTCCTGGTTGTAGGCCGGGCCGTCAAAGCTCTCATTATAACGGAATAAGGTGTCAAAGGAGTTCCATGCCCAGATACCTGCATTGGCTCCTTTTGCGCGCATAGCCTGTCCGTTTACCACGTTGTGCTCAACTACTGCGCCCTGTGATTCACAGACCAGAATACCGTCACCGCCGATATCACTCAGATAGTTTCCGACAATGTGAAGACCTCTCTGTGCCTGGTCTTTATAGCGGATATTGTCATGACGTACACCGTCATTGGCTGAGTTGTTATCCGCGTCATTATTGGGGTCATATCCGGCTTTATCCGGGTCATTGTTTCTGAACTGATCCAGGTCGGAAAGGCGGATAGCCTTGATCCCTGTACGGTCACACTGGTCAATTCTGTTGTTTTGGATGGTTACGCCGTTGAAGTAAGGAAAGACTCCTGCTTCTGAGCTGAAGATAACCTCAATACCAATACCGCCGTCAACTTTGTTTACACCGCGGTTTTCATTTCCGTCTACATCATGTACATAACAGCCGTCAATAACGACAGTGTTGTACTCTCTGCCGCCGTCTAATGTTTTGTTTACAGTTTCCCGCTCATCAATGGTAACGTGAATACCCAGACGTCTGGGAATTACATCGTCGCTTCCGGAATTCAGGTTGTTTGGATCTCCTGCATCGCTTGTCTCATTGAATGCGTCATCATTTGTGACTTCCAGTCCTGTTACATATGTATACTCCATATTCTGGATCAGGACCGCCTCTTTGTAGCCTGCATATTCAGGTGTACCGTCCCCATTGGTGCCGCCGGTCCTTCTGAATCCTCCTGCATTGATAACAGGCATGCTTCCCTCGCCATATGTGTTGATCACGATAGGCTTCTCCTCGGTTCCTGTTCCTTTCGGTGCAAGCTGCTGGTTGTCAAAAATGCTGCCCTTTTTCAGGCTGATGCCGTCTCCGGGCTGCAGTTCAATTGTGTTTACCTTAGCCAGAGTTTTAAATGGATTTGCCTCCGACCCGTCACCGCTTTCATCACTGCCCCCTGCACTGTCCACGTGGTAAACGGTTCCCGTGATTTCAGGAATTGTCTCTGTAGCTGCCTCAGATATGCTTCCCTGGTCTTCTACGGCCGCTTGTATATAGACCGGGAAATTAACTGAAGTGCAGACAAGAGCTGTAGCCAGAGTAGCACCAAACGCCCTGTTCCATCGCTTCCATGATTTCATACATTGCTCTCCTTCCAAAAGAATATTTACGCAATGAGCTTCAACACGCTGCGCTGATCAGCTTCCGTCATTTTGACAGGTGTTGCATTGCCGTGTCTTCTATTATAGTCCACATATAAACATAAATTTTTACGAATTCTACCTGTTTTTCGTCATTTTCGACCATTTATAATCCCAAAAGATACAATCATGCAAAAAATTTATATGATTAAGCAAATCTTTCAGCAGTCACTCACCTTTTCTTGTTGATTCTGCAACAAAAAAAGACATCCTGTATACCTTTTTTATTGGGTATGTGAATGTCTTTTTTCCTAATATATGTATTCGTGTTTTTATTTCCCTTCCAAAGCATCCTTGACAGCCTGTACCAATGCCTTCTCACTGGGTATTTCCACTTTGGCAGCCTCTGCCATCTCATGTAAATGTTCCTCATACTTACGATCCAGAACAAGGTTTTTGGCATATGTCTCCACTGTTTCATACTCCTCATTGTTGAAATAGTCCGGGTCTGCATCGTAAGCTGCCCTTGCCTCCTTATCCGATGCAGTGAGCACTTCTTTCTTTATCAGTTCTCTTTTATTCTGTAGGGAGAGATTTTCATTGAAATAATCATAGAACTGGTCTGCTGTATACCGGGTCATTCCAAACACGGTCTCGTTATTTCCCTTTTTCTTCTCTCTATCCTTATTCTCTTTTTCCATGGCCTCCATCAGGGAAGGATAGTCAATTGCATCAGCAAGGCCGTTGTCCATAGCCTCCTTCTGCATGGTTTTCATTTGTTTTAACTCATCTACCACTGCGTCAGCCAGGTGTTCATATGCGGTCTTTCCTTCCGCCTCTGTTTCCCAGGTGAAATCCGATATATCAATTCCTGCCTTAGCCGCTATCTTTTCCCTCTGATGCAATTTGATCTTGCTGACAACACAAGCTGCCTCTTCCTTGTAAACCGGCTGCCCGTCAACGGAAAACACCGCGTTCTCTGTTCGGCTCTTCATAAAAAATATGACTGCTGCCGCCGCTGCCACGGCTATGACCGCCAGAAGAAGCCATATTCGTTTCTTTGATGATTTTCCATTGTCTTTCTGCACTTTACCCATTTTCTATCTCCTGTGTTTTTATTAGCCAATCACTTGAAGACCCTCATTCTCCCCGGAGGCATCCAGCAGGACCCGCCATATCCGCAGAAAATAATCCTGTGCCAGCTCCCGGTTCTCCACCTCTATCTCCATCTCTTCCTTATCTGTAAGGCAGTCATACAATGCATCCAGATTACCCCCGCAGTAATCCGGAAGTTCTAATTTTTCCTTCAGATATCTGTGCGCTTTCTCCTTCTCGTCCATACATAATGCGTCCAGGACTACCTTCATAGATTCTCCTCCCCGTATAAAAGCTCAAAGGTCTCGTAGTGGTCCTCTGTATAGTACACGAGGCCGTCATCTGAATAGACGATCCTTTTTGCTCCCCGGTAACTTCCGTCGCTGTCAATATCGCATTCATAATACTGCCGTCCCTCTTTTTCCGGCAGGTTTCCCTCATAGTTGCCGAACCGGTCTCCCCCGATACTCTTACCCGGTGCTGCCTCAGCCAGATTTCCTTTGCTGCTGACCCATCCGGCCTTCTTTGCTTCCTTTTTCGTGATAAAGTTATCCGGAAGATGTCCAAATTGGTGAATGTAAGCAGCCACATCCTCTTTTGAGGTATAGCTTCCCGATTCTTCAAGGGAAGCGGCTGCCTGCTGGGTGTCTTTGTCCGTCCCGCCTGTCATACTGTCTGTGGTGCTGGTACATCCCGTCAGAAAGCAGAGCAGCAGCACCAGAACGCCGCAGATATATTTTAACTTATGTTTCCAATTCTGAATCATACCTTATGCCTCTCTTATAGTTTAAGTATATTTCTGATGCCATATGCAACGCCGCAGGCTTCATTGGACAGGGTAATATGATCCGCGGCCTCTTTACATTTTGGGGATGCGTTCTCCACTGCAATTCCAATTCCCGCAAATGCCAGCAGCTCGGCATCGTTATCCCCATCCCCGAAAGCCGCAAGTTCTTCCTGCCGCAGTCCAAGGTGATCCAGCAAAAAGGCAGCTCCCGTGTGCTTTCCTGCATCTTTATAGGAAATCTCCAGGAGCTGCGGGACGGATGACGTGATATACACATCCTCTGCCTCCCCATCCAGCATCTGCCACAGCCTGGACTTCAGTTCCGGATCACTTATGATCACATCCATGCCATCCAGTACAGACCCATGGGCGCAGATAAAGTCCCAAATATCCTCCACCGGTTTTCTGGTTCCCCGGATATAGGGGACTGCCCTGACATCGGCACCAAACTGTATGGGATCCTCCACATACGCCCTGGGCGCATATGCCTCCCCATCCACAAAGGCCTCAAAGGTCACAGGAAAGTTTTTTGTCAGATTTAGGATCCGATGCACGGAGTCCTCTGTCATCTTATACTGTTTCAGACACTTTCCTGCGGAAAGATCATATACAGCCGCTCCGTTTGATGTGATGGCGTACCGGATCCCCTTCATTTTTCTGATGGCTTCAGGGAAAGTGGAGAGGGCTCTTCCGCTGGCTGCCACCACCTGCACGCCCTTTTCCATGATCCCCTCCAGCACCAGCCTGTTTTCCTCCGGCAGATATCCATCCCCGTCCAGTGTTGTTCTGTCAAGGTCAAGAGCAATACATCTGATTTCCATAAAAACTCCTTCCCGCCGTTATTTTCCGGGCTTCGGATACTTCACCGCATTTTTTATCATCTTATCGCGGATGATCTCATCAATATCAAAAGAATACATCTCGGCAAAGCGCAGTGAAAAAATCAGCGTATCTGCCAGCTCCTCCCCAATGCGTTCTCTCTTTTTCTCATCTTTCATCATTTCCTTCATCTGGTCATTGGATTTAAACCGGAACAAATCCATCAGTTCATTGGCCTCTGTGGAAATGCCGATGGACAAATCCTTAGGATTATGGGATTTATTCCAGTGCCTCTCTTCGCAAAAATCAAATACCCTCATTTTTAAGTCTGTCACGGTTGTATTGTTATCCATATCATCTGTCTCCTTATGTTTTTTATGGTATGCCTCAATTCAGGGAATACTGTTTCATGATTCCCTTTCCGCTGTTCTTCGCATCGTAAAGCGCATAATCAGCCGCCTTAAACCTCCGGGGTAAGCCCCAGATCCTCCATGCCGCTGCCTGCCATATCCTGGTCCGAGTGGGCCAGCACCTCCCCGCTCTCTTTATCTATGGCAAAGAGAACACTCCCCGCATCCACCGGGACCCTGTACCATCTGTTTTCTGGCATTTCGCCCCTGCAGCCCCCCAATTCAGCGCTAAAATAGCCAGAAGCGCTACGGCGACAACGTAGCTGATATACCTGATAAAAATTTTCTGCAGAAAATTTCCCCTTTCCCACCCTGTACGCCGCTGATCGCCAGCGGCCTCACGCTTTTTAGATATTATAGCATAGAAACGCACAAACCGCATGCCATTTCTGACATACGGCAAATACTCTGCATCTGTTTTATTACTGTTCACGCGCCACTGTCCCGCCAGGTGTTTTCAGGCCGAAGGCATGAAAATTCCGAGGCAGCCAGCGCCATATGGAGCAGAATGCTCCATATCTGTGCATCGCGAAGCGTGTTGCTGGGCACGGAGTCAACAGTAACTCTGTTTTCAACGGGCCTGCGGGTTTGTTCTGACTGCCCGGAGAAATATTTTATTAAAGAGGGCCAGCTCATCATACATGATTCCATGCCCGCTGTTCTCCAAGGTCACAAGCTGGGAACAGGGAATTCCCTCCTTCTGGATACGGGCCAGGTCATTGGACACTACCACGTCTTTCCCTCCGTGGATGATCCATGTGGGAACATGAACACAGGCCAGGTCACTGCGCCCGTCCTCGTCCCTGAGCGAGATCGCTGTTCTGACTGTAGCAATGCCGGTAGCGGAGAGGGATATATCCTGGAACCACTGTTTTACCGGCTCCCGGTGGGGTGTGGCAAAAAGCTGCTCATGGCTGAAGTTATAAGCCAACTGCGGTCTGTCCGTCTCAGCCAGGGAAATCAGGCCATCCACATATTTTCTGGTAAGTCCGTATGGATAGCCTTTCCGCTGTGTCCAGGATGGGGCAGCGGCGGCAAGAAGAATCAGCTTATCCACCCCGTAGCCGCAAAACAGCCGCATATAACGCAGCACAATGGCTCCTCCCATGGAAAAACCTGTGAGAATGAATTTTTTCAATCCCATGGATTTCACCACATGATAAATATCTGCTGCCATCTGGTCATATCCATAACCGCAGGCCGGCGCATCGGATTCACCAAAACCTCTCAGGTCAATCGCCACCACATGGTATCCGCATTTTGTCAGCAGTTCGATCTGATACTCATAAATCTCATGTGAGAGCGGCCACCCGTGGACCAGAAACACGGTCTTGGAGCACTCCTTGTTGAACTCATAGACAGCAATCCTGGTGCCGTCGTTAGATCTTACATAGAACATAAACGAAATCTACTTTTTTCTTTATTTATATGCACCGGACACGGCCTCTGTTCCGCTGTCCAGTATCCCCTCCGAGATCCATATTTTTCTCAGATACAGACCCACGAAAATACTGGCAATGCCTGCTGTCATAAAGATTGCCCATTCCAGACCTCTGGCCTGCTCAAACACAACACCGTACACAGCCTGCCCCAGAGGCTGGGAACAGGTGGCGATGGTCATAACCCAGGAGATCACTTTTCCGATCAAATGTCCCGGCGTTTTCATCTGCACAAAAGACATTGTCTGTACCGTAAATAAAGTTGCACACAGCATGATCAAAAATGCTCCCGCGGCCAGTACCAAATATTTTCCCATATCAGGAACCGATGAATACAGAATTCCGCCCATGGGGAACATGAGCAGGGCCACAGCCACGATCAGCTTCCAGGTATCTCCAATCTTGATCTTACCTCCCAGAATTCCTGCGGCAATTCCACCTGCAATTCCGCCGAAAGCCATGATTCCTGACAGATATCCGTACATCTGGTTCGGATCAGCCTTTTGGAATTCAAGTACCTGGGTACAGAGGACCGGAAGCCCGATGATCAGCAGGGAGGATATGAATAAATTCACAAACGCTATAATAACAGTGGCTTTGCCAATCACCTTCTGGCTCTTTGCAATAAAATGCACGCTCTCCTTTAAGTCTCCGAAAATAATGCGGAAAGCTCCCATATTGGTCTCTCTTTTCGTAAATGGAATTCTGATAAAGATTTCCATCACAGCCGAGAGGAAGAAACACACCATACTGATGGCAAGCACCACATGGATCCCCTTCATACTGTAAAAGATGCCGCCCAGCACAGGTCCTAAAAGTCCGGCCAGGGAAGATACTGTATTGATAACGGCATTGGCCTGCACCAGTTTCTCCTCAGGCACCAAAAACGGCATACTGGCCTGCACAGACGGCTGATAAAGACCGGAAATACTATAAAGCAGGATCAGTGCCGCAAGGATCAGCGCCACAAGGTTCACCTGTCCTGACAGCAGAAGAAACAGCAGGATAATTCCGGCAGTGGAAAAATCCAGCACTACCATGATGTTTCTTTTATTCACCCGGTCCGCGATCACACCTCCAAGGGGTGACATGATAAGCAGCGGCAAAAATGCCAGCGCTGACACCATCCCATACAGGGTAGGAGACTGGGAAATGTTAAGCAGATGCAGAGGAAGGGCAAACCTGACCACCGCATTCCCAAACAGAGAGATGATCTGTCCCATAACTACCAGCATAAAATCTCTTGAAAAACCGTTTTTCTTCATATATTTATACCTCCATATTCTCTATTTTGTTTGTAAGTCCCACATAACATCCCAGACCTGCGGCCAGGGTAACCGTCATGATCCCAATCATGATCCAAAGCCCGCTGTCCGCTCCCAGCATGAAAAGGTTTGTCACCGGGCATATGAGGATAACGGAAGTTACCACAGAAGCCACCAGTGATTTTTTCCAAAAACCAATACGCATGGAAATCTGTCCTATAGAGGCTGCCATCACGCCCAGTACCACACCTGCTGCCAGCACCCTCCCTATCTCCGTTATGCCAAAGGTTTCGGGCATGAAATGAAACAGATTGGCCGCCATACTCACCACAAGAAAGCACAGTGTCTCACAGAGTAACGTAGCTGTAAATATAAAGCCCCACAGCAGGGTACATTTTGCCTTCAGGACCGATTTTCTTTTCACAGGGTAAGAGAAGAGCAGAAGCGCATTTTTCCCTGTATATTCTGTCACCACCAGCCTGGCTGCCATAGTGCCGCCCAGGACCGCAAAACAGGACATGATCAGTCCGGAAACGGGCAGCAGCACCCCTTTCCAGGTGGCAAACAGCAGCGCATCGTCTTTGGTCACACTTCCCTCCTCCAGTTTGGGAAGCAGCGGAAAGGCAAAGGTCATGATCAGACAAAACACAGCGATCCCCACTGCTGCCAGCAGATAGCCCTTGAAGTCCGTTCTTCTTAATTCCAGCTTTATCAGCTTCATATCTGTTTCCTCCTCATAATGTCAATGACGTAATTTTCAAAATTTTCTGCGTATTGTTTTCTCATCAAAGACGGGGAGAACTCCTCCACAATTTTTCCCTGTGCCAGGATGCCCACTCTGTGGGCAAGCTGCTCCATTTCGTTCAGAATATGACTGGAGACCAGCATCGCTGTACCTTTCTTTGCCAAAGCCAGCAGAATATCTCTCACTTCCTGTATTCCCACAGGGTCAAGGCCATTGACCGGTTCGTCCAGCAGCAGACAATCCGGGCTATGGAGCATTGCCCTTGCAATCCCCAGCCGCTGCTTCATGCCCATGGAAAATCTGGAGACCGGCTTTTTTCCTGTCCGCACCAGCCCTACCTGCTCCAGGGCACCGTTAATATCACTTTCCTGACCCATGTATGCCATATGGATCTCCAGATTCTCCCTGGCTGACAAGTGATCGTAAAATATGGGCGTCTCGATCAGAGTGCCTATCCTGCTCTGGATCTTCTCTCTGTACTCCCAGCTGTCTCTGCCTTCTATCCGCACTTCTCCCTCGTCCGGCTGCTGAAAACCGCCGGTTATTTTCATCAGTGTGGTCTTTCCGGCTCCGTTGATTCCCAACAGGCCGTAAATTTCACCCTTCTTCAGATTCAGGGAGCAGCGTTCCAGCACACTCTGTCCCTGAAAACTCTTAGACACTTCCCTTATTTCTATTACTGCATCCATCGTTTCTCTCCTTTTAATACCGACCGTAGGTATGTATAATGATAAAAAATAAGCTGCCGGTTCAGACAATGCTGCCGGGCAGCCTTATATTATTTATATTCATTATAAATCTCTGTCAGTTCCTGCAGTCTGTTGATAGTTTTCTCATCCACAATGTCAAGACCAAGGGCCTCCAAAATCTCCTTAAAACAGAGGCATTTCCTGAGTGTCTCCTCAGGGGTGGAATCCATAGTCATTGGATTGATCCATACATTCCCAAGCAGAAGCAATACTTCCCCTAACTCTGCCGGATATTTTGTATGGATGCTGCCGTCCTTTATCCCCTCTTCCATGATGGGGGTCAGATATTGGGGAGCCGTGATATCAATGGTTTCCCGCATTACCATGGACAATAGCTGCGGATTATCTCCAAGTCGGGGGGCGGAACGAAACATATCTTTCTGCTCCGGACGGTTGAGGGATTCAAAAAACAATTTTTTTAGTTTTTCTTTTCCTGTAAGCGTCTTATCGTCTCTTATCCGGCGCAGCAGAACTTCCGACCCTTCCGTCATGCGGTCTGTCACAGCAGAGAGGATTTCCTCTTTTGACTTAAAGTGGTGATAAATAGCGCCTTTGCTGAGTCCTCCCAGATGATCCACGATATCCTGGATAGAAGTCCGCTCATACCCCTTTTCCACAAAAAGTCTGCCTGCAGTTTCAAGAATCAGATTCACTGTCTCCTCCGGATATTTATTCCGTGCCATATTGTACCTCCATAGTTCTTTGGATTATATTCAAATTAACATACCATCGGTATGTTTGTCAATCGCTTTTATTGTTGCTTTTTTCCACATGAGGAGTAAAATAGTGAAAGAGCCGTCCATTCGGCCTGATCTTCTTACAAATGCAAATGGAGTTATACTGTCATGGATACAACAGAATCTAAAACCCTGATGACCTCAGGTCCCATATGGAAAAAAACCATAATGTTTGCACTCCCGCTGTTTCCGGGGAATCTTTTTCAGCAGCTCTACAACACTGCGGATTCCCTGATCGTAGGGAATTTCCTGGACAGCAATGCCCTGGCCGCTGTCAGTTCCTCAGGAAACAGCCCTTCCACTTGAATATCGGGTTTACATAAATAAAATAAGGTTTGACAAAGCCATGCTGGGCCGAATCATTCATAACGGGCTTCCGGCAGGTTTCCAAAATTCAATCACAGCCTTTGCCAATGTGATCATACAGACGAATATCAACACCTTCGGAAAAATGGCGGTGGCCGGATGTGGTGCCTACTCTAAGATCGAGGGGTTCGTCTTCCTGCCAATCAACTGCTTTACCCTTGCGCTGACCACCTTTGTCAGCCAGAATCCGGGAGCCAGGGAATACGACAGGGCAAAAAAAGGTGCACCGCCATCGTGAAATTCATACCGGTTATCCAGGTTATTTTCTGGGCTTATCCGCTGACGTGGTGTTTAAGCTCCGTGGTGTTTGTATTATATTACAAAAAGGCGGACTGGGTGCATGGGTTTGAGCGTGTATGATACTTTCCCATGGATTACCCGGATATCTGCAGAGATGCTTTAAAAAATCAGCTGCATATGGTTCCAGACTGCATTTCCGTGACAGGAATCCGCTCTGCCGTGGCAGACAAAGCCAAATTTTTCATAGTAATGGATCATGTGGTCCTTACAGGTCAAAATGACTCCTTTTTTCCCCTCTTGTTTTGCGGACTGTATCAATGCATTCATAAGTTTCTCAGCGATGCCCTGTCTTCTGTACCGGGGCAGAACATTGAGGCCGAATACGGTCTGATAGCTGCCATTTGGATTATGTAAACCAACATTGTGATACATCTCGTCAGGCAGATATGGTTCATCTGTCACGCCTCCATTGACAAATCCCACTAATTTTCCTTCTGTTTCCGCAGCAAAAAACTTTTCAGGAAATGCAGCCAGACGCTCTTTTATGGCCTCCACGCTGGCTGCTTCCGCTGCCGGGAAACAGGCCGCCTCAATGGAGGCCAGATATTCACCTTCCCCAGGCTGTGCATTTCTTATGGATATATTTGATTTAGATTCCTGCATTTTATATTTTTCCTTTCTTAATCTGTTGTTTCTGTTCTTTTTTCATAAACAGGCCGCAGAGCATTATGTTCTCTAAAATATTCCTCAATAGCAGTTCGGATATTTCCCGTCACAGTCTTCGCCTGCTTCCGCCCCTCCATGGCCTCCCGGTCAAGCCCCAGGAAACTGTCTATATTATTGTAGTGGAACAGTTCCAGGCCCACGGCAAATACGGCATCATCCTGTATTTCTTTTCCGTTAAACCGTGCTTCTGTCAATACCTGGCTGCCTGTGGAATATACAATATGGATGCCTTTGCTGAACTGATAATATTCGGAATCGTTGTCCTTAGCACGGAAGCTTTTCTTCATGGCATGGAGAATTCCTCTCTTCAGTTCTTTTCCTGTCAATTCAATACGGACCAGTGTCTCATCATAGGGATACATATTCAGCAAATCCCCCACCGTGATAATGGGTCCTATTTCCTCCGCCCTGAGGCTTCCGGAACCAAGCATGACGATATCCAGTCCAAACTGTTTTTTCAGCGCATCACAGAACAGATTCCCTGCGCTGGTGGATTGATAGCGGCTGGGATGGGTGGCTTTTCGCACCATGCTGGCCAGGACCGCTCCGTATTTTTCATCCGTTACTTTTTTAAAGTCATAGATCAGGTGTTCCAGTTCCTCATTTCTTTCACAGTGCGCGTCATCAATAGGAACCGTTTCCCATGTGTAGCTCTCAACGGAATTGGTATCCGTGTTTACCTCTATCTCAAAACGTCCGATCTGGTCAGTTCCGATCCCGGCCTGTACAATAAGGATGTTATTCACCTCTGCGGGCGCGTCCAGATAGGTGTGGCTGTGACCG
>Ga0137302_10641_pt1 | contig 12318 bp, 7 predicted proteins | sample Ramsor2O_GlcNAcB_FD_97184 | JGI IMG/M metagenome (GOLD analysis project Ga0137302, IMG submission 97184) | Mouse cecal microbial communities from Vienna, Austria - N-Acetylglucosamine amended with D2O_GlcNAcB | ecosystem: Host-associated > Mammals > Digestive system > Large intestine > Cecum... | reverse complement strand
TTTATCCAGTTATTCGTGCCGGGACAGACACCGGGGTCATTTATGGAACTTACGCAGCCCAAGGCAGCTCAGAAGCTGGCAGGCAAAGATTCCTGGTATGCAGATTTTATATTGCCGGAGCATGTTCTGGATAGTTATGGAGTGTCTTTTCCATTTAAAAATAAGATCTATGCGATGGCGATAGATTATACGGAACATAAATCGGAAAAATCCATGGCTAAAGAAATCATGCTTGAAAATATTGCTCCTAAAATAGATATTTCTTTGACGGAAAAGCCACAGTGTACGGTGGAGGTGACGGGTAAGAAGTACGACTGCTATAACCGGGATACCAGCCTTGCTGTTGGGGTAACCGATGATTTAGATCAGGAAACGGGTATTAATTCAGGTATCAGGAGCATGCAGATAAAATTAAACGGGAAAATAATCTATAATAAGCTGTATGCGCCAAAGACCTTGACACCGGACATGCTTGAGGTAAAGACAGAAGATGCACCCATTGCCGAAGACGGTTCGTATACGGTGGAGGTTAATGTGTCTGACTGGTCAGGAAATGAGTCGGAAAAGAAGTTTACACTGTATAAAGATATTCATAACCCGAAGATTGGAAAGTTAAGCAAGACTCCAGCCAGTTCATGGTCACCAGGAAAAGTAACGGTACAGGCTTCCGATGTCTGTGACAGCAATCTGCCATTTTCATCACAGATCAAAGAAGTCCGTTATAGTACAAAGAATGATTTTAATTCTTCCAGGCCGGCATCTAAAGATCCAAACCAAAAAGATACATATTATTTTGAAGTGAAAGAAGAAAGTGAAAATAGTTATTATCTATGGGCAATTGATCATGCAGCAAATGTATCTCAGGTTCGAAGTATAAAAGTCTCCATTGACAAAACACCGCCCAGACTGCTGAAGTTTGAATTTCAACCGGAAAACTATCAGGAGAGTAATGGTGAAGATTTAAAAGGAGCCGCAACTACCACAGATTACGGGTATTATTTTAAAGAGGCAGCCACGGTCACTGTGTTTGCCACGGATCTGTTTCAAAATAAGAATGGGGCGAATAATCCAACTTCAGGGCTGAGATATATCAGCTATTATTTTGCTGATGAATTTGGAAAACAGATCATTCAGGGTAAGAAAAAGACGGATGAAGCGGGAAAAATTCAAATTGACATTCCCCCCAATTTTAAAGGCAGAATTTTCGCAAAACCCATTGATACGGTGGGGAACATGCCTGGTAATCATGCAGAGAAATCCGGGATAGATACAGGTTATCTGCAGGCAGATGCAGTCATTGTTGAAGATGAAAATAAGCATCTGGAAACTTCGGATATAAGTATGGAATTGCCGGATACAAATAAGGAGGATCGTGAGAATAGGCCTTTATATAAAAATGATACCAGTGTAGAAGTTATGGTTCGTGACACTTATTCCGGCATACGCAGTATTGAGTGGAGCGTGGAAGCACCCTATGATTCGGAAAATAATCATACGGGAACACTGGAAATAAATAACCAAAGCGACATAACAGGCGAGGGAGCCGGTTGGACCGTTGAGAAGAAAGAACAGAATCTGGTCACAGAAATGAAAGCCAGTATCCCAATCAGCCACAATAGTAATGGTATAGTGGTAACGATAAAACTAACGGACCGGGCGGGCAATATCTCTTCCAAAAAAATAGACCTTAGTATTGACAAGACTGCCCCGGCGATAAAGGTGGATTATGATAACGCATCCTATGATATGGATTTTGCAGATGAAAGAGAATTCTATAAGGAAGCCAGAACAGCCACAATTACCATTACGGAGAGAAACTTCTCCCAGGAAAATGTCATTTTGACGATAACAAATAAGTATGGAGGGATACCTGAACTTCATGATTGGACAGAACATCAGGATCAGAAGGACCCTGACTTGACAACGTATACAGCCACTTTAACTTACCAGGAGGACGGTGACTATCAGTTTGGCATAACATGCAGTGATCTGGCTGAAAACGAAAGCGATTACGATGAGGAGGATACCTTTGTTATCGACATGACACAGCCGGAGATCCAGGTGGCATATGATAATAATGAGGTGCAGAACAAGTATTATTATAAAGATAAGCGGACTGCGACAGTTACGATTAAAGAGAAAAACTTTGAGACGAGCAGAGTTGAAATTATAGGGGAAGCCAGCGACAATGGGGAGAAGAAGGATTTCCCGGTGGTCAGCAGCTGGACCAGCCAGGGGGAAGATGTGTATCAGGCAACGATTTCTTATGAAGAGGATGCCCACTATACATTTTCTGCTAAATATACAGATAAGGCAGGAAATCCGGAAAAACAAGAGCTAAAAGATGATTTCTATATAGATAAAACGGCACCGGTTTTAGAATTTAATGAAATAGAAGACAAATCTGCCAACAATGGTAAGGTGGCGCCTGTTGTAATCTGGTCAGACACAAACTATGGAAGTCAGGCTGAAATAAGATTGAAGGGGTCGAACCGGGGGAAAGCAGAGCTTATCGGTAACTATAAGGAATCGGAAAACGGCAGCAGCTTTCTATTTGATGACTTTGAGTATATCCAGGATTGGGATGATATCTATACTTTGTCAGCATCCATCACAGACCTGGCTGGGAATGAGACCAGTAAAGAGATTATTTTTTCCGTCAATCGGTTTGGTTCTGTATACGTTATGGAAAAGGAAGCAAGAAATATTGGAGGTACCTATATTCAGAAAGAGCAGGATATAATGCTGACGGAAACCAATGTGGACAGCCTGCCGGAAGAATCAGTACGCGTTAAGGTCAGTCACAATGGTAACACTCAGGATTTGAAAAGAGGCAGCGATTATACCATTGACCGGGAAGGCGGAGATGGAAGCTGGACAAGGTACCGTTATAAGATACCGGCTGAAAAGTTCCGGGAGGAAGGGCAGTATATCGTGACAGTCAGTTCACGTGATACCGCAGGAAATATAAATGAAAATATCGACGAAACAAAGAAAGCAGAACTCAGATTTGGTGTAGATAAAACAAAACCGGTGGTGATTCCCCTTAACATCGATAGCGATATCACATATTCTGAAGACAGCAAGGTAGCCAGGATTGATATATCAGATAATATGGTTTTGAAAAATGTCCTGATTCAGCTGAATGGGGAAACTGTAGAAACGGTACAGGATGGGCAGGGCGCCTATCTGATTCCGCTAAAGAACCAGGGAAACAGTCAGGATATCAGCATAACCGCGGTAGATGCGGCAGGTAATATCGGGAATGTAGCAGTAAAGAATTTTTATATCACTACGAATCTATTCATACGGTGGTATACAAACAGAAAGCTGGTTACAGGTACCTTGATAGCTGCAATCCTGATACTTACTGGAGGAACAGCAGGATTTCTGCTTATGGGATCCAGAAAAAGGAAAAAGCGGCGTACAGAAGGGTAATATAGAGGAGTGATATTTATGAAAATAAAGTGCAGGTCATCAATAGCTGTTTTTTTAGGAATTATCATACTTATGTCAGGTGTCTTTATCTCAAGCACCCTGAATGTGAAGGCTGCTGTTAAAATCAGCAGTAATAAAGCAACCCTGATAAAAGGCCAGAAAAAGCAATTGCGTATAAAAGGAACCAAAAAGACGGTAAAGTGGAGCAGTACCAGAAAAAAAGTAGCGGAAGTCACACCAAAGGGAACCGTTAAAGCCAAAAGCAAAGGGCAGGCTGTCATTGCAGGCAAAATTGGAAAAAAGACTTATCGCTGCAAAATCACCGTTGAGGAACCTAAGTTAAACAAACGGGAACTAAGATTAAAAGAAACGCAGACGGGGCAGCTTAAGCTGACCCGGACCTCTGGAAAAGTGAAATGGAAAAGCAGCAGAGGGAGTGTGGCTACTGTAAACAGCAAGGGTTTTGTCAAGGCAAAAGCATCGGGAAGTACGATCATTAGTGCGACCGTTCGGGGAAAAAAGTATTCCTGCAAAGTAGTTGTAAGTAAGCCGGATACATCAGCGCCCCAAAATGTAAAGCCCACCGGAATCACACTGAACAAGAATGAAATAACGCTTAATAATGGAACAGCCAGCCAGCTTTCCGCCACAATTGCCCCCTCTAATACAACGGATAAGAGATTGTTATGGAAAAGCTCAGACACTTCAGTGGTGGCGGTGGATGCCAATGGTAAAATACAGTCTAATGGTCCCGGAACGGCAGTGATAACCGTTTATTGTCAGGGAGTATCTGCATCCTGTAAAGTAACTGTGGCACCGGAACAGCTGTCTGTATCCATTCGTCTCTATGTGGGAGCGGGCTTTCAACAACCAACCGGAATTATTGATGTAAGGATTGAAAATCATGGGAGAAAGCCATTGACACTTAATAAAATGGTAGTATTAAAAACAGATTTCGTAACCACAAATCTGCATATGAGAATGTATGGTCAGTTTATTTCAAATTATACTGTGGCTCCATTTACAAAAGACTTTGTTCAGGTTAGCAATGTGGAATATAAGGACTTTATGGTTAACATGAAATCAACGTTCCTCTTTTACATTACCTATGACGGAGTCAGCTATATTGGTGAGGCGGATTATTATGGTGAAAATATTACGCTGAAAAGAATTTAGCCAAACGGATCAAGGCGCGGATCATGGCGCTACAATCACATCCACTTCATTTTTAACTAAAGTATCATAAAAGTCCTGGGATATACCTGAATCAGTAATGAGGGTATATCCCTTTTTCAGTTGGCAGAGCTGCACAAAGGTTTTTTTCATAAATTTAGTGGAATCAGCAACTACAATGATATGGCGGCTGGACTCCAGGACGGCGGTAAAAGTTCCTGCCTCTATATAGTTGTAGTTATAAATGTAACCGTTTTCATCGATAGCGGCAGCGCTGATAAAAGCGTAATCAAATGAAAAGCTGCGAATCATATTTTCAGCAACGTGTCCCACTGCATTCAGGGAGGGGAGAATTAACTGGCCGCCTATGGAAATTACGGTGTAGTCCGCATGGCTTGCCAGTACCTGAGAAACACTTACATTGTCGGTAACTAAGGTAGTATTATTTAACGGATAATTAATTTGCAGTGCCATACTGTATAAAGTTGTACCAGAGGCAATATATACCGCATTACAGGTAGGCAGCATACTGGCTTTTTGCAGATATTCTGATGCAGCCAGCCCTAAACTCATTTTAATCTGCTGGTTAACATTGAGCCGTGTTTGGAAAGGAGCAGCATTGACAGACGTAGTTATTTCCTGTATCAGAGTGGCTCCTCCATAATGCCGGATAACGGACTTGTTATTTTCCAGTGTCTGCAGATCTCTTCGGATGGTCATATCGGAAACGCCGAATTTCTCACATAAGTCTACTACATTTGCGACTCCGCCATGAGTACGCATATATTCAATAATCTGATCTGTTCGTTTGATTTTCATATCACATTTTGTTCCTTTCAAAAGAATCAAACACAAATAAAACATAGTTATCTTGAGTTTGTTTATTCTATTATATAATTAAGTGCTAAAAATTACAATAGGGTACTTGAGTTGAAATGTTTGTTTGTGTATATATGATAGGAAATTGGTAGGAATTAATTAGAAATACAAAAAATAATATATTAAATTAACAAAAAAATATTTATATTAGACAAAAATATATAAAAACAAACAAAAATCACTTGACAAAAGAATCTGAGTGTGATTATATGTAACTATAAACAAAACGAACACAATAAACAAACATTAAACATTATATATCAAACAGTAAATCATAGTCAACGATTACGAACAACGAGGAAGAGAAAATGGATAAACAGTATATTATCAGTATTGATCTGGGGACATCCAGCTGTAAAACGGCTTTGTTTAATGGAAAAGGCGTCATGGTTAGTATAGCATCCAGGGAACATAAGACTTTTTTTGGTGAAAACGGTGCAGTAGAACAGGATCCCAATGAGTGGTGGCTGGGAACTAGAGAAACAATTCGGGAAGTTTTATGGAAAGCAGGGGTTACCGGCAGCCAGATTGCGGTAGTGGGGATTGACAGCCAGAGCAGTGCTATGATACCGGTAGGACGTGATGGAGAAGTTCTTCATCATGCAATGATCTGGACAGACCGCCGTGCGGTTATGGAAAAGAAATGGATTGATGTCAACGTGGGACAGGAAATATTAACACAGATTAATGGGAACCGAAATGATGAATCCAATGTAGCGCCAAAGCTGATGTGGTTTAAAAATAATTACCCAAAGCATTATCAGCAGACCTATAAAATATTAAATGCTGCAGGGTTTCTTGCATATAAACTGACCGGCATATTTTCCTGTAATCTTTCGGAAGGAGGGCTGACCCAGCTGTTTGACGTTGAGACTGGAGAATGGTCCGGGGAATTGGTAAAAGCCTGTGAACTGGATATGGATAAACTGCCGGCTCTATACCAGTGCTTTGATATTGTAGGAAATATTACGGCACAGGCAGGTGATAATACCGGTCTTCTTATGGGGACTCCGGTGGTGGCAGGCGCCATGGACGCAGTCTCCTGCGGTCTTGGGTGCGGTATTACAAAAGATGGGGATGCATTTATTACGGGAGGTACAGTCACCGCCCTTGGGGTATGTACCGGTAAGCCGGTAAGAAGCGGTTCTCTCCACGTTTATCACCACATTGTGCCGGGTACATGGTGCAACATGGCAGGAGTTGATTTTGGAGGAGGAAATTACCGCTGGTTCCGGGATAAATTTATGCAGGAATGCAATTCGGCAACGGTATATGAAGAAATGAACCAAATGGCAGAGCAGGTAAATGCAGGTGCCGATAAACTTTTATTTCTTCCTACTTTAGTGGGGCAGCGGTGTCCTCAGTGGGATGGAAGTATGAGAGGTGTCTTTTTTGGGATATCTCCAAATCATGGAAGGGAGCATTTCCTAAGGGCAATCATGGAAGGAAATGCTTTGGCTGTAAGAGAAATTATGGATTTACTGGGTGAAGAAGGTGCCGTGGCGAAAAAACTCAGGATCGCGGGCGGGATTGCAAAGAGTAACATCTGGATGGAAATATTTGCAGAAGTACTTGCAAGGCCCTTATACCTGGCAGAATGTGAAGAGGCAACGGCAATGGGAAATATGATGAATGCAGCGTATGGTGCCGGGATCCTGGATTCATTTCAGGCAGGAGATAAATTTCTGAAGTTTGAACCGGTAGCTGTGAAGGAAGCAAACTATGAAAAGTATGACAGGCTGTATGGATTATATCAAAAGCTATATCCTGCAATAAAAGCGCAGTTTGAAGAGCTGTCTGAGATGCAGTTATAGATATAAGAGCAGGGGAATAGTACTGCATTTACGAAATGCAGCACTGAGAAAAAAAGGAGGAACAATAATGACACCCAGAGAAAGAGTGCAGTGTATTTTGGAACACAGGAAACCGGACCGCGTGGCAATTGACATCGGTTCCACGGCATCGGGGATGACGAACCCCACCTTTAGGCGGGTAAAAGAGTATTTTCAGGTAGAAAGTGAAGATATTATGATTCGTCCGGATGAGAGTTCCGCATTGTATAATGATGAACTGATGGAAAAAATGGGAGGGGATTTCCGGCATGTATTTTTACTTCCACCGGATGGATATGAACCGGTATATGATGAAGAAGGTGTGATTACAAATGAATTTGGTATTAAGAAAAAACTGGTTAACGGCCTGTCTCAGGGACACAGCAGTCCGCTGGCAGATGCAGAGATAGAAGACATAGATGCCTACCCATGGCCCGATCCTTATGCTCCCGGACGTGCAAGAGGTATGAGGGAGAGGGCAGAGTACCTGTATTACCAGACGGATTATGCAATAGCGTCCAGAGCGGTTTCTCATGGATTTTTTGAACTTGCCTGGGAGCTGCGCGGGATGGAAAATATGCTGGTGGATATGCTGGTGGATAAGGAATTTGCAAACAGGCTGCTGGATAAAACGCTGGAAATACAAATGGGGCTTTACGATGTTCTGTTGACAGAATGCGGAGAGTACATACAGATTGTGGAAACGGCTTTTCATTTTCTTTCCGATACAACAGTATGTAAATAGCCGCTGTTATAACTGGCAGCAGCACCCCTCCCGCATGAAGCAGCGCCGAAGTTACCGGTTGATATACGCCTCCTTCGGAACTCATATGAGCCTGTAAAATACTAAAGTCTGTTATCCTGGCGCCACATAAAACCGCTACCAGAGCATGACCTCCTTCATGTAGAAAAATGTATAAGGGTACTACAATCACCAAACTAAGAAACAATAACAAAATATTTTTTGTTTTTTCATTCATACCTATGTTTCCTCCCACCATACTCTATTAAGGCCATTATAGCAAAAGTGTACGGCGAGTACAACTACTGAGAATATTTCTTATTAGCTGCTTTACTCTTGGCATATTCAAGATTTTATAGTATGATACTTTGGTTAGACGCGCCTAACCATAAAAATATGATCTATAACTCAACTATTATAGATAACCCTCCCGATCCCGTCCCCGGAACAGAATTGGGACGATCCAATGTCTGAATGCAAAAATATTACAAATCAAAAAGGAAAATACATATGATAAAACACAAAGACTTTGCTTTTATGATGATTTCTGCTTTACTATGTGCCGCTCTATTTGGGGTTAAAATTACTGGAACTGCTTTTCATACCTTAATCGGTCTTCTATTGGGGATTCTCTCCACCATTCACCTGTTTGCCAAATGGAAAAAATACAGGTTCATGCCGGTAAACATAAGGCGTATCGATCAAATTCTGATCCTGTCTTTCCTGTTTATTTTGATTTCGGGAATTATATCTCATCTGACAGCAGGCATGCTGCTCTTTAATATTATACATAAATTATCTTCTCTGGTCTTTTGTATCGGTTTAATCGGACATGTTGTCCAGCATAAGAAATATTTGATAAAAGCATAATCTGGTGTATGATCCAAAACATGACTTGCAACGTGACTTGCAACATGATCCGAAACGTGTAATCCGCAATTGTAATCCGTAACGAATTCAAACCTGCACGAAGTTCCACTTCGTGCAGGTTGTCAGCGCAATCGGCTTTATTTATATCTTATACCGTTCTTTCAGAACGCTCCGTTACAATCTGAAGCAGCACAGCTGCAATAATAATGAATCCCTTTATAATATCCTGAGGATAGGAGGGAACCGCCATTAAATTCATAATATTTCCAATGAGTGCCAATACCAGCGCCCCCACCACTGTCTTTATTACAAACCCGTTTCCTCCAGCCAGGCTTGCACCGCCGATTACACATGCAGTAATGGCATCCAGCTCCTGTCCCACTCCTACGGACGCACTGCCGGTTGAACTTCTGGACGCTACAAAAATCCCTGCCAGGGCAGCCAATACACCTGAAATGGCATAAACAGAAATCAGATAACGCTTGACCCGGATTCCTGCCAGTTCCACCGTAGTCTCATTGCTCCCCACAGCTATCACGATACGTCCAAAAGCTGTATATTTCTGAATAAACCAAAAAATCACTACAATCAGTACGGTAAATAGAATAATGGGGTAAAACAGTTCTTTTTTTACCAGCAGATCCAGATACCCCTTTTCTAATTTGATCGGTGTTCCGTTAGTAAGTACAAATGCCATTCCTCTGGCTATTGTCATCATTGCCAGAGAAGCTACGAATCCCTGCATCTTCGTATAAGCAACCAGCACTCCTATAAAAGTTCCCATAAGAAGCCCCGCCGCCAGGGATATGAGAATTGCTAAGATTAAATTCATGGAAAAATCCCGAATTAGAATGGCTGTCAGCGATGCACCAAATGCCATGACAGAGCCGACTGATAAATCAATTCCTCCCGTTAAGATTACAAATAGCATACCAATTGCCACGCAAATAGGTGCTGCCTGCTGCAAAGCTATATTTCTCAGGTTCATTACCGTCAGAAAATTTTCCGATAACAGGCAACAGACAATAAATAAAATGATAAAGATGATATATGTATTATTTTGTATTAACAGCTGCCGAATCCGGCGCTTCTTTTTCTCCTGCTGCATCCGCTTATACCCCCATAGCATATTTTATTAAATTGCTTTCAGCCAGTTCTTCCTTACTCAGTTCTCCGGTTATCCTTCCCTGGAACATAATCATTGCCCGGTCGCACATGCCGATAATCTCCGGCATTTCGGATGAAATCATGATAACCGCCACCCCATTTTCCGCAAGTGAATTCATTATTTTATAAATTTCTATCTTGGCGCCAATGTCCACACCCCTGGTGGGTTCATCAAAGACCACGCATTTACAGTCTGCTGCCAGCCATTTGGCAAGTGCTATTTTTTGCTGGTTGCCTCCGCTCAGACTGTTTGCATGATCCTCGGTAGAACCATATTTCGTCGATAGTCCGGTAAGCAAATCACAGACATACTTTTTCTCTTTCTTATGGTTAATTACACCAAACCGATTGGTAATTTTTCCAATTGCAGCCAGGGTGGTATTCACACGAATACTCTGTTCCAATAGAAGACCCTGTTTTTTCCGATCCTCCGGCAGCAGTCCAAACCCGCTTTTGATTGCTTCTTTCGGATCCTTGAAATTCACCCTTTTCCCAAAGTAAATGATATTCCCGGATTCTTTGGGATCCGCGCCAAAAATTGCACGCATTGTTTCTGTCCTGCCAGATCCCACGAGGCCGCTGAATCCCAGTATTTCTCCGGATTTTACATAGAAGCTGACATTGTTCACCAGCCCTCCTGCATTCAGCCCCTCCACACGGAGCACTTCTTTTCCAATGACTGCACTTCGCACCGGAAACAACTGGGTCAGATCCCTGCCCACCATCATATTGACCAGCTTTTGTTTATCAATGGAAGCAGTTGGCACCGTCCCAACATAGGTGCCATCCTTCAACACCGTAATGTGATCGCTAAGCTGAAAAATTTCCTCCAGCCGATGGGAAATATAAATAATACTGGTTCCTTCTGATTTCAGTTTTCGAATTACTTCAAATAACTTCTCTATTTCGGAAAATGTCAGGACTGCAGTAGGTTCATCTAATACCAATACCTTGGCATTGCGTGTCAGACATTTGCAGATCTCCACTACCTGCTGATATGCCACACTCAAATTCCCCACCCGCATACCGGGATCTATTTCCCCGAATCCCAGTTTCTCCAGCTGTTTTTTTGCATCAGCCTTTAATTGTCTCCAATTAATAGTCAGTTTTCCCCCGGATAATTTATCGATAAAGATATTCTCTGCCACGGTCAGATCCGGTGCCAGCATAAACTCCTGGTAAATGACGGCTATCCCCTGTTCCTTGGCATCTTTTGGGCCATTGATTTTAATCCGGGTACCATCCACCAGAATCTCTCCGTCATCCTTTTGATACGCACCGGATAAAACTTTCATAAGCGTTGACTTTCCTGCACCGTTTTCTCCGATCAGAGCATGTACCTCTCCTTTCTGAACCTTTAACGAAACATCCGTCAGCGCCTTAACACCTCCGAAATGCTTGGTTATATTATTCATCTCAAGTCTGTATTCGTCCTGCATAGTATCCTCCATATTCCGGCATACACCGGTAGTCCATAATTGAAACAGGCTCTATGAACTACCAGTGAATATTTAAGAATTAAAATCCAAATTCGTAATGTTCATCAACGTTTTCTTTAGTCACGGCAACTGCCTCCGTCAAAATAACATCGTCATAGCTTTTCCAGTCCTTTTTATCCACCAGGATTTCTTTGGCAACTTCTATACCTTTTTCAGCTACTTTATATGGAGAATTTTCTCCTGTTCCAAAATATTTTCCTTCTTTGATCAGATCATATGCTTCTTTTGCCCCATCTGCTGCTGCAACCATATCCACGCCGGTAATTCCTGCATTCTCCAGTGCTTCCATTCCTCCAAATAACATCTGGTCGTTTTCTCCCAGCATACAGTTCAAGTCTTTGTTGGCAGTAATTAAATCTTCTGCCGCAGTTAATCCCTCTTCCCTTGTTCCTGCACCCCAGCCTTGTCCACGCAGGGTAAATCTGGCTTTTTCATTTGATGCTTTTCCATTTTTCATTAAATCATCCTCAAATTGCTGTGCCGCTTCCCACGCTTCTTCTTCACTGTATCCGGCTCTGCTTTCAATGATTCCGCAGAATAAACCCAGCCTTCTTTCCATACATGCCACATTTCCTTTTAATGCACTCAGGAGTACCGCAATGATTTCTTTGTCTTTGTCAAACTGATCGCCGTATGCTTTTCCCACCAGTCTGCCATTTTGTTTATTGTCGGAATATATCGTGGTACATTGATTACATTCTCCCACCCCACTGTCCAG
>Ga0137302_10638_pt1 | contig 12478 bp, 4 predicted proteins | sample Ramsor2O_GlcNAcB_FD_97184 | JGI IMG/M metagenome (GOLD analysis project Ga0137302, IMG submission 97184) | Mouse cecal microbial communities from Vienna, Austria - N-Acetylglucosamine amended with D2O_GlcNAcB | ecosystem: Host-associated > Mammals > Digestive system > Large intestine > Cecum... | reverse complement strand
CATGGAGGTCACATTCCCCATCACATCATAGGTGTAGGAAGTGGTCAGCTCACTCGGCATGGTCACACGCACCAGGTTATCCAGGATATCATAGCTGAACCGGGTCACCAGGCCATTGGCGGCCTTCACACTCAGGGTATTCCCATGCGGATCGTATGTGTATGCTTCTGTAAGCCCCATGCGGTCCGTCACACTGGTGACACGGCTTCCCGGGTCATAGGCGGCCATGATAGTCTCCTCCAGCGGGTTCTTAAATCCTACCTGACGGTTGTCCTTGTCATACGTGTATTCATAGACGTATCCCTTAGGGTCGGTCAGTGTGGTCCTGTTATAGCTGCCATCGTAGCCCAGGCTGGTCCTGCGGTCCCCCGGCTTGGTAATGGATGAAATCTCTCCCACCAGGTTATAGGCCACTTCGGTTGCCTTGCCCTCCGGATCCACGCTCTTTGTCAGCTGGTCTACCAGGTCATAGGTATAATTCCACTTGTATCCCAGGGCATCGGTCATGCCGTTCCGGTTGCCACGTATATCATAGGTGTAGGCGGACACCCCGCCCTTGGCATTCACGGACTTAGTCAGCCGGTGCATGATGTCATACTCATAGGCAGTGGTACGGTTCAGGTTATCCGTATCCTTTACCACGTTATCCGCCGTATCATAGGTGAAGGTCCTGGTCAGTCCCAGCGGTGTGGTGATATCCGTCAGCCGGTGGACCGCGTCGTAGCCATAAGTATACCCGCCGCCGTTCTTGGCCGTCATCTTCGTCACCTGGCGGTTCAGATCCACCTCGTAGGTCGTAACATTCTTCGCCGGGTCCGTGATACTGGTCAGTTCGTCATGCTTGTCATAGGTATAGCTGGTCACGGCTCCCTTGGGGGAGATTTCCTTTATCAGGTTCCCCATGACATCATACTGGTATTCCGTAATCAGGCCGTTTGCGTCCTTACGCTTGGTCAGGTTGCCTAACGGGGCATACCGGTATTCCTCCTTATTCCCTTCCGGCGTGGTATATGCCAGGAGACGGGATAACTCGTCATACTCATACAGGGTGTTGTTACCGCGGCCGTCTGTAAACTGGGTCAGACGGTCAATGGCGTCATAGGCGTAAGCTGTCGCAGTCCCTTCCCCGTCAACGCTCCCCGTGAGGTTGCCTTTTGCATCATACTGGAAAGTCGTGGCAGCCCCTAACGGGTTCACCTTCTCTGTCAGCCGGTTGATGGCGTCATATGCATAGGTATAGACGGCCTCACCTGGCTCGGTTGTCTTAATCAGGTTGCCGACCGGATCATATTCGTATGAAGTGACCGTCCCATCCGCCTGTGTGACGCTGGTCAGCCGGTCAAGTGCATCATAGGTGTAAGATGTCGTGGATCCGTCTGTCCCCGTCACCTGTACCAGGTGATTGAACTGGTCATACTCATAGACAGCTTCCCGGCCAATGGTATCGGTCCGCTTTATGAGGCTGCCGCTGCTGTCATATTCATACGACATCGTGTTTCCGATATTATCGGAGGCTTTTGTGATACGTCCCATGGAATCATAGGAATAACGGGTGATGACGCCTGCCTCATCCGTGCGGGTTACCATGCGGTCCTCCGCATCATATGTCAAAGACACGGTATCGCCGTCTGGCATAGTGGTTTTGAGCAGGTTGCCGTTCCCATCATATTCATAAAGGTAGTCATGCCCCATCGCGTCCGTTATTTTTACAGTACGTTGTACGGCATCCGTTTCGTAGACAGTCTCACCTTTAAGGGCATCCATTACCTTAGATATATTTCCAACGGCGTCATATTCCATTGCGGTCACATTGCCTGCCGCATCGGTCTGGGCCAGGAGCTGCCCCAGGACATCATAATAGCAGCTTTCCGAATGTCCGTTGGCATCTGTGCCGCTTACAAGGTTTCCATTTAAGTCATACCCCAAGCCAGTAACCCCTTCCAGGGCATCCTTCATCTCCGTCAGGCGGCCAACCGCGTCATAGCCATAGGCGGCCGTATTTCCATTAGCGTCGGTTACGGCTATCTGGTTCCCAGCGCCGTCATAGGCATAGCGGGTTACGCCGCCCAGTGGGTCTTCCGTGCGGATGAGACGGTTATTATGGTCATACCCGTATTTGTACACACGTGTTTCATCATCCTGTATCCGTATGATATTCCCGCATCCATCATAGGACAGCTCTGTCACCAGTCCGTTCCGGGCTGTCGTTGATACCATCCGGCCGGCTTTATCATATGTATAAGTGACCGTACTCTTATCCGGATACTTAACCTTGACCATATTTCCGTTCCGGTCATATTCATAACTGGTTATGGCACCAGTCCGATCCTTATATGAGACAGGCCGGTTGAGAACCATATCATATACAAATTCCGTATCATGTCCACGTTTATCCGTCTGTGTAATGATGTTGCCCGCCCCATCCAGGCTTAAGGTGACTTCATTGCCCAGAGCATCCGTATATCCTGCCATCCGGTTCCTGGAATCATATGTATAACGTGTGGTATTGCCTTTGGCATCCGTCTCGCTTACTTTGTTGTAATTAGAATCATAGGCGTAATCCAATGTATGCCCAAGGGCGTCTTCCCCTGAGATGATATTATGCATACGGTCATAGGCAAAGGCTGCCTTTGCCCCCATGGGATCCGTAATTGGGATGACCTCTCCCGCCGGGCTGAACTCATAAACAGTCTCCCCGCCATCTGCCGCCTGGGTGGATATCTCCCAACCATTCTTATTATAAACATGGCTGGTTGTATTACCTTCCGGGTCCGCTGCGGCCAACAGACGGTTCATCTCATCATAACTGTATCTGGTTATATTACCTTCCCCATCCGTTATGGACGAAGGCACTGCCTGCGTATCTTCATAACTGAAAGTTGTAGTACCGCCATTAGCATCCGTTATGGACACAATCCGGTTCAGTTCATCATAATCATACCTGGTTGTATTGCCTTCCCCGTCTGTCATGAGCAGCAGGTTCCCCGCCTCATCATATTCAAAGGTGGTCGTGTTCCCCTCATAATCCGTGGCGGTCAAAGGCAGGTTAAGTTCATTGTAGGTAAAATGGGCCCGGCTTCCATCCTGTCTTGTCTCTGTCAGCACATTCCCTTCCTCATCATATTCATAGGAAGTGGTCATGCCATTAGCATCTGTTTGTGACGCTGCCCTGTTGTCAGCGGAATAGGAAGTAAGTATGGTATCGCCGTCTGCATACTCCACCTTCACGGTCCGTCCGCGGTCATCCAGATGATACAGCACATGATTTCCACGGTTATCTTTCATGATGGTTAGGTTGCGCTCGTAGGAATAGGCGCTGACATTTCCTAACGCATCTTCCTGCTCAGTGACTCTTCCTTCGCTGTCATAGGTATTCCGTATGAACATGGAATCATTCTCATCATACCATGCCGTCATGTGGTTGGCATCGTCGTATTCATACCTGCGCACACCGCCCTCCGGGTCTGTCACGGAAACAAGGTTATCCTGGTCATCAAATTCATAGTGGATTGTCCCGCCATCCGGAAGTGTGATATCGGTAATCTTCCCGTCATCATCCTGTGCAATCTCAAAAATCTTACCTGAAGGTGTGATAATCTGGCGCAGCTGATAAGCGCTGTCGTAGACATAAGATGTCCTATAGCCCTTCCTGTCCTTCTCAGTGACAAGGAGGCCGTATGCATTGAATATCCTGACACTTCCGTCCGGCTGTGTGATTTCCCATCCGATGGAAGGTTTAACGGCTCCGGTCTCTTCCCCGTCTTCCTCATCCTCAGCAGGTGTCATTTTCATAGCCGCGGAGGATGGGCTGGCTATGCGGTATTCAGCAGATAACGGACTGGCTATACGGATTTCACCTTCCGCATCACCTGGGAACCCTTCTTCCTCCTCATCCTCGCCATCCGGGTTTTCCATGGTTGAAACTTCAATTGAATCCACCGGCATTAGGGTATAATCATAGCCATCAGGCCCCTTGTATGTTCCATCCCCGGCCTTTTTGAATATGATTCCCTTACCGTCCTCCCTGGAATAGAATATCCTTCCATCCTCCAGGACCATGATTTTCTCGCCTGCAAGGGTACTCCAGCCCTTTCCGAATTCAGAACGGAAGAATGGGTTCTTTGAGTTATAACTCCTGGAGATTTCAAAGGTGCCGCCTAAGTCCTCTATGGACGCATCGGTATGCTCCATGTAATAGGATCCGGACGACATGTTAACCGGGTCACCGCCGAAGTCATAACGCGGGTCATAACCGCCCAGTATGGCCTCCAGCAGATATTTCTCCAGCTTATCCTTAGGAATCTTAAATGTGTATGGGACATCCGTCAGAGGTTTCCTGATAAAAAGGATATCCCCGGCCGTTGTAAGCTGCCCCGCTGTCATCTGATTATCTTTTTTGATTTGACGGATTAGGATTCCATAATGCTTCGCTATCCTGGCAATATCGTCTTTGACCTGCACTTCATATAACAGGAATTCATCCGAAGTCTTTAAATCGCTGGTTTCAGTCCCATCCCCTAACGCGGGGCTGCCTTCCTCATCCTCAATTACTTCCTTTCCTTCCCCCTGTGCTGTTATGTAATATTTTGTATCTGTCTGAAGATTTTCTGTCATGAAAGCAGGGTCACCCTGCCAGTTGCCCTTTAAGTATCCGAAATTGATACAGTCATCTGATACCTTCCAGAAATCCGGATACGCCAGGGAATCTTCAGCCGTCACGCCGCCTTTGTCTGTCTCATTATCCCCTTCCGCTTCGTAAAGGTTATATGTAATCCCAGAACCTGCCTGTGATATTCCCCATGGTACGGCGCCTAATGTGCTTCTGCCGCCTGCGTCACTTGGCATGACGCCTGGGTCAACATTCAGGGTAAACTCGCTCATCGGAATGGTTAATAAGTCCTTGTCATTTAATTCTCCGGACCAGGCCACTTCCAGCCTCGGCCCATATTTCGCGTTCCAGCCATTATAAATGGTTTCAGCCCACATGACATCTTCAATGGAGTCTTCGTAAGGTAATTCTGCAAGCACCTTCAGCATCAGGCCATGACGCGCAGAGGGGTCCCGCAGCCATTTATCATATGCTTCCGTGATGTTAAAGGACATCGGCTTTGCTTCACCTTCTGAGTATTGATAATCACCCAGCTGCGGCAGGTCCCCGCCATTTAAGGCCTTATCTATCTCACCGTTATGCATCGTATACCGGCTTATTGTTTCCTGGTTCCAGGCGCGCTCTGGTGCAAGCGCAATAAACGCGCTGCGCTGGACCGTATCCTTTGTCATCACATAAACAGTCAGCTGGACATCGTTGACGGATGGACCATCACCATTCTCATCCCGTCCTGCCATTAAGGATTCCCAGTCAGGATTTATCTCCATAAAGGCCCGGCAATATCCGTAATCCTCTGAGTAACCGACCATTGTATGTCCATTATCACCAAAGTAGGTTTTAGGTACGCCAGATCCCACCATGGCATATGCAAACTGGGATGGTGTTACAAGGGTGGTTCCCGGGTCAATGCGGACCGGGTATTCCCTCGCCTCACTTTCCAGCCATTTACGGTCCGGTTTGATGGTGACTGTCTTAGAGGATGAATCATAGGACAGCTTCACCTTATCAGTAGCGCACCCTGCCGCATCGACCATCATAGGAGCCGTCAGACGGAACAGAGGATCGCTGGCGCTTGCGTGATAGGCGATAACCGAATTGCCTTCTTTCTTGAATTTAAGGCTTCCGGACTTAAGCTTGTAAGAAAAGCTGTTCTTTTCCTGCTTCTCCAGCAGGATGATATCATCCTTCACAGTGCCATTCAGGATGGTATACTGGACATCCACGTTCTCATACACATCGCTATAACGGATTGCATTATCCCCCACATAGCTTAAGGTATAATCCCCGCCCTCCGGTATTATTTCAAGGGAATCACTGCCTTTTGAGATGGTATACCCGCGTCCGCCGCTCATCTTTTCAGGCAAAAGCACGTTTATCGGCCCATCCTCATTCCGGTAAGTTGTCCCACCGGATACCATGCTTCTCATCCTCCTGGCGTTGGAACCTGTGGCCACGGATATTTCCTCATCCTCCACATCAGCCTCGGTCAGCATGTTGTTGGCCTCAAGGACCTCTCCGCTTTTATCCTGATACAGTCCGGAATACCCGCCAATGACAGTCACATACTCCCCATCGCCGGTCTGGTAGGTACGGTATCGGTCATTAAACTGGACCAGCTCTCCTTCCGGTTCTTCAATCAGGTCATCATAAAAGTCCTCCGGTTCTCTGGCCTCCTTTTCATCCTCTGGCTTCGAAAGAACCTCGGCAGGTAAGGTTTCCAGCTCTGCTTCTGTACTTTCTGGCACATCAGGTCCGGCAGGTGGATTACCGCCTGCTCCGCCGCTATGGCTGCCGTTCTCATCCGCTTCTTTGGATTCTTCGGTTTCTTCTGTAGATTCCTTGGTTTCGTCCTTACTTTCATCTGCATTGCTTCCAGTCTCTTTATCTGCACCACCGGACTCCTCTTCTTTTCCGGTTTCGGAATCACCGCCGGACTCCGAACCATCGCCGGTTTCGGAACCATCACCAGACTCCGAACCATCGTCGGTTTCGGAGCCTCCGCCGGACTCCGAACCGCCCCCTGACTCGGAGCCTCCGCCGGATTCAGAACCTCCTCCTGACTCGGAGCCTCCGTCAGGTTCGGAACCACCAGTTCCAGAACCGCCTCCTGACTCTGATCCATCACTGCCAGAACCGTTGCTATCAGAATTAGTGCTACTGCTACCTGAATCATTGCTGGTATCGGAGCCGCTGTCATTGCCAGCCCCATCACCACTCCCGGAATTTCCCAGGTCACTAATACCTGCTTCGTTCAGGGTAAGAGCCGTCGGCCTGGCAAAAGACACATAACGTGGCCTGTTATGAATGGCCTCCGCCCCATAGGCTATCAGCGGCACCATATTGGGCGCCATCAAAGTAGTTACCAATAAAAGACTGGCAGCCCTTCCTGCTAATTGTCTACATCTTTTCCGTTTTCTCACAAAACATCCCCTCTTCTTTTGTTTTTTGTACATTAGCACTTATTTAAACTTGATTTTACACTAGTTTTTGTATACTTTAAACAATTTCCGCACGGAATGCGGTTTTTTATGCACGAAATATTTCCACCCCATTAAAAAGGGGCTGCTGCACTAAATAGGGTGCTTCAGCCCCTTCTTTGTTCCCTTATAGGAAACTTCGCAAATCGGCCAAAATGGTGTATAATAGACTAGAAATAAACAATGGCAAGCTATCCGCATCTGGTTTTAGAAATTTATTACAAAAAAACTGCACTATTTGAGTGAAAGGTCACGGAATCCCCATCATAGGCATCAATACCGGAAGTGGCAATGGCGGGGTACACTCCCTACACTGAAAATTTTTTACCATTTTCCCCAAGAATACGCCCCAGCTGCCGGACCATTTCCTCATATGGGACCGTACATCCATGGCCGCCTATGGAGATAGACGGCTTTGTCTTTCCGTGATAATCGCTTCCGCAGGTAATCATCCTGAATCTGCCGCACGCAGCCTTATGATAAAACGCGGCCTGTTCCTCCGAGTGGTAGCTGCTGAATGCCTCTATTCCATCCACTCCTGCCTCCAGTATGGGATCCAGCAATTCCGCACGGTCTTTTAAGTTAACCCCCGGATGCGCCAGCACCGCATATCCCCCGTTTCTGTGTATGGTATCAACCACCTCCTCCAGTTGGGGGTATTCCATTTTAACATAACAGCATTTTCCCTGAGAATAAAAATCCCAGTAAAAATTCACATAAGGGTTATCGCCTCTTGCTCCGCCTACCCTGTAGGGAAGAAGCAGGGGATGGTCCTTGTATTCCTCCCTGCCCAGGAGCACCTCTGCGAACATTTCCCCGGTCCACCGGTCCTTCCAGTAATGCTCTCCGGCCAGCTCCGCCATATCCTCCGCTGTCACATCAAACCCCATTTCCCTGATTGCACAGAGCATCTGGCTGGATGCCGCCGCTGTCTGACTGCTTATATTATCTTCAATACAGGCAAAATCATGGCTTGTATCGTCAATTCCATACCCCAACACATGAAGATTCACCCCCCTGAACGTACAGTCAATCTCTATGCCGGAAACATACGTAATCCCGGCCCTCAGGGCTGCCTGTCTTCCCGCCCCGTTTGCCCGCACACTGTTGTGGTCCGCAATGGACATGATACGGATGCCGTTCATGCCACACTGTCTCACCAGCTCCCCGGGACTGAATTCGCCGTCATCACTGTAATAGCTGTGCATGTGTAAGTCCATTAACTTTTCCATCCTGAACCCTCCCCATCCTCTCTGTCATCCCAATCATCAATACCACAAATACCACCAGACACACGGGATACAGCGTCACGCTGATGCGCTCTGCCACAACCCCAAACAGCGGCGGCATGAAAGTGGAGCCCACATAAGCGCAGGCCATCTGCATACCCATCATGGACTGGGAATACTGCACCCCAAAGTTATCAGGCGTTTCATGAAGCAGACTGGGATAGATAGGAGCACAGCCCAGTCCCACCATGATAAGTCCTGCCAGTACCGCCCCGTCACTGGCCGGAAGAAACAGCAGCACAGTTCCGGTAAAGGCGGTCAGCTGACCGCAGCGCACCATGTTCCTGTCCCCCGCCCGGTCCGTGACAAAACCGCTGGCCAGCCTGCCCAGGGTAATACCCAGGTAAAAAAACGAAGCCCATTTTGCCGCTGTCTGGGGGGCAATTCCCTTATGCAGCACCATATAACTGCTGGCCCACAGACCGGCTGTGGCCTCAAGAGCACAGTAGCAGAAAAATGCAGTAAGCACCGCCTTTGCCCCCGGAAGCCGCAGCCCCTCTCTCAGGGTAATCTGCTTGTGGGTGTCATCCTGTCCGCTGCTTCCCTCCGTCCTCGCCTTCCACAGAGGAAGCGACAGCACAAGGCAGGCCACCAGTGCAATCTGAATCACCCCCACCACCATATAACCGGAATTCCACTTAAAACCTCGGGTCAGACATAGGCCCATGATATAGGGTCCGGCCGTTGCGCCGATACCCCAGAAGCAGTGCAGCCAGCTCATGTGGCGGGATTTATAGTGGAGAGCCACAAAGTTATTCAGTCCGGCATCCACGCTTCCCGCTCCCAGGCCATAGGGGATGGCCCAAAGGCACAATTGTATAAAGGAATGGGAAGAAGAAAAACCAAACAGGGCTGCTGCTGTCATTGCAACGCTTATGACAGTAACCTTTCCGGTCCCAAAGGCCCTGATAAGCCTGTCACTGAAAAGGCTGGAAATTATGGTACCCCCGGCAATAATCATGCTGATAATGCCTGCATAGGACACCGAAGCCCCCAGCTCACGGTACATGGACGGCCATGCTGAACCCAGAAGTGCGTCCGGAAGCCCCAAACTGATAAACGCCAGATAAATAATCACAAGTAATAGCTGAAACATCTCATCCTCCTGTTTCTAAGCACCCAAAAGACCCGCTGGAGCCTCCCGCGCGCAGAACATATATTAAATACACACCAAAAGAATATCGTCTTTTCCTTCTTGATTCAACCCAAATCTCGACTTATAATATAAGAAAAACGACCAATCGGAGGATTGACATGGCATTACAGGATTGTGCCCTGAATTTAAACCGCGCAGGGAGGGAACTGCAGCCCCACGGGATGCCGGACTTCCCCTGCGCAGGATATTCTTCTGTATATACAGACAGTGCCGGGGATGTGGTTCCCTGGCACTGGCATGAGGATTTGGAAGTTATTTACGTTGAGTCCGGACATCTGAGACTGCAGGTTCCGGGTAAGACCTTTCATCTAAAACAGGGAGAAGGCGCTGTGGTCAATTCCAATATACTGCATTTTGCCGCCGCAGAGCCCCTTTGCGAACTCCATTCCCTGGTATTTCACCCTCTTTTGGTAACCGGCGGGCAAGATTCCGTATTTTTCAAGAGGTATGTGGCGCCGCTTCTTCAGTGCAGGATTTTTGACTGCTGTCCGCTTGACCCGCTTGCCGAAGACTCCGGAGAGGGAAATCCCGCTGCCGTCTTCACCTCTGCCTTTGATGCATTTTCCGGCGAACCATTGGGATACGAGTTCGTGGTCCGCGAAAAACTGTCCCGTATCTGCTGTTCCCTTTACATGTACTATGCCCATGCAATGGATTCCAGGGAACCAGTTCCGAATACGGATAATATGCGTATCCAAAAAATGATAAGCTTTATCCATGAACATTTCCACGAAAATCTGGACCTGGCCCGGATTGCCAGGGCTGCGGATATCGGAGAGCGTGAGTGCCTGCGGTGTTTCAAGCGCGCCATCCAGACCTCTCCCATGCAGTACCTTCTGAAATACAGAATAACCCAGGGGGCTTCCATGCTTCTTCGCAGCCCTCACAGCAGCATTTCCTCCATAGCAGGCATGTGCGGGTTTAACAGTCCCAGTAATTTTTCGCAGATGTTTGCGCGCTATTTTAAGTGTACGCCCAGGGAATACAGGAAAACCAACTGCCCGCCTTCTATTTGCTTTGGATTTCCTTCCTCCGAAGCCAGGACTATGCGGTAGACGATGAAGAGATAGCTTTAGGCGTCAGATGTATCGCAGCCCCTATTTATGATTACCGTGGCGTAGTAAATTACAGTCTGTGTATCCGAACGACCAACAATATAAAACCATTTTCCATGGACCGTTATCTCTCAGCGCTGCTGTCTGCCAGCAGTCAAATCAGTTCTGCGCTGGGTTATAAACACAGCAGACAGAGCCCGGAAGTTCAACCACCCGGTCCGCATGGAGATAACGGCCGGAAAAGGGGCTGTGAAAAAATAGAGTAGACGGACTCTATTTCCCACAGCCCCCTCACTTTTTGATCCGGAAGTCTATTACTTCCCTAAAAAAGCATATACCTCCCCCTTACTCCGCATAAGCGCGGCATCATGGTCCGCTTTGGGCTTCTCGTAATATCTCTGCTCCCTGCTCTTGCGATGGCCTCTGCCGTGGACGAACGCCTCCTCGTCGATCCGGCACTGAAAAGTGTATCGTCCAAGAATCATCTCCAGACCCTGCGGAGTATATTCTGTGTTCGTCTCAACCTTCAGTCCGGTACAGGCCAGGTCCTCATTGATCTGATCCAGCAGCTGTGTGATTTTCGCAAACAGCCGGTATCTGGATTTCACCGTTGCTTTTTTCCATACCCAGCTGTATTTGTTCGCATTTGCCTCAAATTTTGAGCCGTCTATATAAAGATGTTCCAGATCCACGGCGTCTTTTTTTCGGATATACTCCATAACGGCACGGAAAATATCTTCGGCCTTTCCGTCGATTTCATTATTAATAAAGTATCCGAAGGAGCGGTAACCGGGTGTTTCGTAATCCATCAGGTACATATAACGGATATTGGTTCTGCACCGGTCCTCCAATTCCCTTAAACCTGCGTATCCTGTGTCCATAAAGCCGAATAAGATTGTTTTAAGCATATTGACCCGATTATATCCCGGCCTGCCATAGCGGTATAATGGTTCCGGCCTGAGATACTGTTCTATTCCGATCTCCTCCATGATCTAGTCAAATACCAATACCGGATCGCAGATATCCAGACTATCTGCAAGAAATACTGGAAATCTTCCCTGCCTTGGACTATAATAAGACATGGTATTATTTTTCATGACAGATAAATTATACCAACAAAAAAAGAACGTTTCCAGGGTAAAACCTGAAAATGTTCTTTTTTCACAGCCCCTTTCGCTTTTGTATATCTGTAAATACTTGATTTCCTTTTGCCTATCCACATAATTTCCTATGTAATTGCCACCCACACAGACAAAGGGCATATTCACAACCACACCATTTGTGCGCCCATACCGGGGCGAAGTGAATCCGCAATAACAAGCGGTCAGCGTGTAGTTTCATGCTGATGGTCAATGACTTACCAAGCGGAGAAATCCTAATGGGAACAAAGCACGTCATTAAAACCGTAAGTTGGCTAGTACATCATTGCCAAAATAATAATGAATAGACGCTGCTTTTTTATTGTAGTCGGTGCATAATAATTCTATCACTAAAGAATGGATGGGTTATTATGCGAAGGAAAACAATTGATACTATCCCGGTTTTATCTGATGCCATGAAAAACATATTATCTGCTTTTTCAAAAAGCCGCTCCCTTCCGTCAGGACTGGTCAAAAGAGCCAGCATTGTCCTGCCTGCGTCACAGGGGGAACTCAACCAGAATATTGCGCCACAGGACGGGCTTCATTATAATAATGCTGCCGCCTGGCGCGGTCGGTTCCTCGCGGCGCTCCCAGCCTTGCGGAGGATTGAAATGGACGACCCGGAAAAGCTTGAAGATGAGATACGGGCAGTCCTGTCCGATAAAAAACGCCCCGGTGCCCCGTCTGTTTTTACGCCGGACCAGATCATGCGGATCATCGACCTTGCTTGCAGCAACCCAAATGATTTTG
>Ga0137302_10630_pt1 | contig 12570 bp, 14 predicted proteins | sample Ramsor2O_GlcNAcB_FD_97184 | JGI IMG/M metagenome (GOLD analysis project Ga0137302, IMG submission 97184) | Mouse cecal microbial communities from Vienna, Austria - N-Acetylglucosamine amended with D2O_GlcNAcB | ecosystem: Host-associated > Mammals > Digestive system > Large intestine > Cecum... | reverse complement strand
TACCTGGATTGCCCAGATGGAGTACAATTATAATATGCAGATGGAAATCAAAGACACCGGCAACAATCTGGTATTTCAATCCCTAAATCCATCTTCTGAAGGAGAAAAACTTATCACCCAGGCTAAGGACATGGCTTTGCAGACATATGGACTGGATGTTTATAATTTTAATAAAAATAGCGTTCTCTCCAAACATAAAGAATTTAAAATGACCGGATATGACGGGGAACTATACTATGCCTCAGCAGCCCTGATTCCCAAAGACAGCGGTTATTTAAGCATAACTGTCATTTCTCCCTTTACGACCCAGAAAGCCCAGATTATCCGCCAGCGCTTACTTTTTGTCCTAGTTGACCTGGGCGCTGTTATTCTCCTCGGTATTTTTTCCTGGCTCTTTACAAGACAAATGATCCGCCCGCTGAAAGAAAACCGGGACAAACAGGTTCAATTTATTGCCTCCGCATCCCACGAACTCCGCTCCCCACTCACGGTTATTACAAGCAGCCTGTCTGCCCTGAAAATCGCCGGTAAGGAAGACTTCTTACGCTTTATCCACGCAATGGAATCTGAAGCAGGACGTATGGCAAGGCTGATTAATGACATGCTTACTCTTGCTAACGCAGATGCCAGAAACTGGGCCATTCACCGTGAGCCTGTGGAACTGGACACCCTGGTATTGGAAACTTATGAAAAATTTGAGCCCCAGGCTATTGTTAAAAAACTGAATTTTGCCTTTCATATTCCCGATCAGAAGATGCCTGCGCTTCTCTGTGATCCTGGGCGCATCGGGCAGGTCCTGTCTATATTGCTGGACAATGCATTTGCCTACACCCCGGCAGGTCAAAAAGTGGACATTTCCCTGTCATTTGAGCCCGGGAGATTTCGGATTGCCGTTACCGACACCGGTCCCGGAATAATGGACAAAAATAAAAAAGCAGTGTTTGACCGTTTTTACCGGGTAGATTCATCCCATAAAGATAAGGAACACTTTGGTCTTGGTTTGTGTATTGCCAGGGAAATTGTAAAATTGCATAAAGGTAAGATCTGGATAGAAGATACACCTGGTGGCGGAACAACTATCATATTCCAGCTGCCGGGAACCTGATAAACACCTGTTTACAGGACAGTTCCCCTCATAAATCCTGACATCATGCAGCCGCCTTTTGCACCGGACCGAATTACCTCATGAATATTATCCGGCGAAATACCGCCGATGGCATATACCGGAATGGATACCAATTTGCATACCTCTTCTAAAAATGCAAGCCCCCGACCGGGAATTCCTTTTTTACAGTCCGTCTGAAAAATGTGTCCGGCAATAAGGTAACCGGCGCCAAGAAGCTGTGCTTCTACAGCTTCTTCGGCACTGTGTACCGATACCCCCACCGACAGGAAGTTCCCCAGTGCACTGTTAGCATACGTCCGGAGTGATTCCATAGAAATCTGCACTTCCGGAATCTGGAGTCTTTTTGCTACTTCAACAAAATGATTGATCACCAGAGGTTTCCCATGCCCGCGGCATATCTCCCAGCATTTTACTGCTAATATTTCATATTCATCCGGTGTAAGATCTTTCTCCCGTAATATGATCTTCTCGATCTCAGGGCGGTCTGCCAGTTCCTTTATTTTATTCATAAAATCCCCGGAACTAAGGGCGCGGTTCGTGATACATAAATACATATTCCACCTCCCATTCTTATACTCTGATATAATCTACATAGACCGGCTGTAATCCATGGGTAATGATTGCCTGCTTTACTTCTTCTACATTTCTGGGATCTGATATCTCAAACTGCTCATCTCCCTTTGCATCTTCCCCATGTCCGCCAACGCTTACCTTTACACCGGCTGAGATCTTTGTGGCACACATGCCAATGACATGATCCCGAAATCCTTCTCTTTCCCTGGTAGATATGGTTATCCCTGCAAATGGCATGAAGAGTCTGTATGCCAGCATTACCTGCAAAAGCTGGGTTTCATGAACATCTTTAGGGTTGATTTTATCATTGTTAATAATAGGACGGAGTCTGGGCGGAGAAAAAGAAATTTCTCCATGTGGATATTTCTGCTGGACCAGATAAGCGTGCATTCCGGTTGCAAAAGCATCCCTGCGAAAATCATCCAATCCCAGAAGGGCACCAAAGGCTACGGACCGCATCCCTCCCTTCAAGGCTCTTTCCTGGGCATTGAAACGATAGGGATAGATGCGCTTCGGTCCGCTTAAGTGCAGCCTCTCATACCTTACGGGATTATAGGTTTCCTGATAGACGCAGACATAATCTGCACCGCACTGATGCAGATATTCATACTCATCGGTATTCAGAGGGTAAATTTCAACCCCTACTAAGGCGAAATACCTGGCTGCTATTCTGACCGCCTCTCCAATATAGGCAACATCAGATGCCTTCCTGGATTCTCCTGTTAACAATAAAATATCCTGCAATCCGGTGGACGCAATATTTTTTAATTCCATTTCTATTTCTTCTATGGAAAGTTTTCCCCGGAGAATACGGTTTTTACAATTGTAACCGCAGTAAATGCAGTTATTTTCACAATAGTTTGCTATATACAAAGGGGTAAAAAGTGACACCGCATTGCCAAAATGTTTGCTTGTCTCTTCCTTTCCTTTTCTTGCCATCTCTTCTAAAAACGGTTCTGCAGCCGGGGAAAGCAGTGCTGCAAAATCTTCGGGAAGCAGGCTTTCTTTTGCCAGCGCCACTTTTACATCTTTGGCGGTGTACACCCCATAATCATAGTTCCTGACCAGTTTTAAAACCTTTTCCATTATATCGGAATGAACATCTTCCATTCCCGGCTGGTATTCCATATGATCTGTCTCTTCGGTAATAAATCTGCCGGCTCTTATAACGGAGACCTCCTCCTTGAGATTCTCCGTTTTTTTCTCATTTACTGTACTCATTTTATTTACCTGATATCTGTTTCCCTTTCTTACAATCAAACTGATTGTAGCTGTAAGCTGATGGTGGGAATGAATTTTCAAACACGCTCTAGTCCTGTAAAAATCCGGTTAACGGACTGGACGCTTCCGCCCTCCGGTCCAGTACCCTGCCCGGACCTGCAAGATATGCCATTCTTCCTGATATTACCGCCAGCTTAAACGCTGCTGCCATCTGAGCCACATCTCCGGCTGTTGCAATTGCCGTATTTGCCATAATTGCATCTACTCCCATTTCCATTGCCTCACACGCCTGGGATGGTCTTCCAATCCCTGCATCCACAATGATCGGAAGACTGATCTCTTCCACCAGCATTTTGATAAATTCTCTGGTGCACAGCCCTTTATTGCTTCCAATTGGCGCTCCCAGGGGCATAATTGCTGCTGCTCCGGCATTTGCCATATCTCTGGCTGCATTTAGGTCCGGATACATATACGGCATTACGATGAACCCTTCCTTTGCCAGTATTTCAGTTGCTTTGATCGTCTCATAATTATCGGGGAGCAGATACTTGGAATCGTGTACCACCTCAATTTTCAAAAAATCCCCGCATCCGATTTCCCTTGCCAGACGGGCAATGCGTACGGCCTCTTCAGCGTTTCTGGCACCGGATGTATTGGGCAGTAAAGTTATGCCTTCCGGCATATAATCCAGAATGTTTTCTTCTCCTCCCACATTGGCACGGCGAAGTGCCAGAGTAGCCATTTCCACACCGCCGTTTTTTATAACTTCATTAGTCATCTCCAATGAAAATTTACCGGAACCCAGAATAAACCTGGAATTAAATGCATAACCGCCTATCATTAATTTGTCTTGTGAATTTGTTTCTTTTATTGTTTTTATTTCTGTTTTTGTTCCTGTTTTTGTTTCTAACTTTGTTTCCATTTTTTCTTCCATTATTTCTTCCATTTTATGTATTCTCTTCCTTTCGAAGATCTTGTTTACGGATTCTCCCTATACTTCCGTGATCCCAAGAATCAGACGCAGCACCATATTCGCCTGATGTCCGGCACAAACCAGGACTCTTGGTGCCATCAGTCCTCTGCCTTCTTCTGCTTCACTTTCCATATCCCCGCACACATAGAGCCTTGACATTTTACGTATCGTTTTTATTTCATTAGCACTGTCATATCCTGCCATCCCGGAAGCGGATACAATGACCGAGTCCGGAAGTTCTGTCAGAACGGTATTTACCAGTGCTGCCTTGGCTTCCGGTCTGTCAAATGCCTCACAGATGATGGAATATTCCGCAAATATTTCTGCGGCATTCCGTTCAGTTACTTTTCTGTCTACTGTCTCTACACGGATAAAAGGATTTATCTGTTCAATCTGTTCTTTTAATGCCTCGGTCTTCTTCTTTCCCAGATGAAAAATCTGATAATTCTGACGGTTTAAGTTACTTGGCTCTACTACATCGAAGTCTGCCAGCAAAATCCTTCCAACACCTGTCCTTGCAAGCATTACTGCAATATGGGATCCCAGACCGCCCAGCCCCGCAACTGCAACGCTGGCATTATTAACCTTTTTCCAGACTCCCGGAGTATGTCTTGCCGCCATCATAGCCTCTAATTCCTCCTGCTCCGGAAGCATCCCCCTATGTATAAAAAATACCTCATCCATTTCCTTTAAAGGTCTGGAGTTGTTCAACTCTTCTGTAGAAACAGCAAAACCATTTAAGATCACGATATCCGTTTCTTTTCCGGATTCTCCTTTCAGCTCCGCTAAGGTACCACACCTGACTTCTCTGGTTTTACCATTTAATTTTATACGCATGATTCAACCTCCGCCTACGAAGCTGACGATTTCAAGACAGTCTGCATCTGATAAAATCACACGGTCAAAATTTCCTTTCGGTATGATTTCTCCATTGCGTTCAACCGCAATTCTGGAAAGGTTATAATTGTTATCCTTCAGGAAATCTTCCAGTGTCTTTGCATCTGTAAGCACCGTTGTCTTACCATTTACTTTCATTATTTATCCCTTTCTGTTTCTTCTAATGATTGCTGTATCTCTTACTTTTCCGTACAGAATTCTACTTTTTTCCCTTCCAGAATCATATTTGTAGTCCTGACTGCACACATCTTTCCGCACATGGAACAGGTGTGTCGATCCGCTGGAGGCGTGCTTTCAAAATACTCTTTTGCCTTCTTACCATCTATTGCGATATCAAACATTTCATTCCAGTCCATCTTTTGCCTTGCCTGCGCCATACGGTTATCAATATCTCTGGCTCCTTTGATTCCTTTGGCAATATCTGCAGCGTGTGCTGCAATCTTACTGGCTACGATGCCTTCACGTACATCATTCACATCTGGCAGACGCAGATGCTCCGCCGGAGTGACATAGCATAAGAAATCCGCTCCGTTTGCAGCCGCTATGGCGCCTCCAATTGCTGATGTAATATGGTCATATCCCGGTGCAATATCCGTTACCAACGGTCCAAGTACATAGAAAGGGGCATTATGGCAGATTCTCTTTTCCATTTTCATATTTGCAGCAATCTCATCCATTGCCATATGTCCGGGGCCCTCCACCAACACCTGTACATCCTTATCCCATGCTCTCCTGGTCAGATTTCCGATTTCAATTAATTCTGCTATCTGACCTGCATCGGAACTGTCTGCAATGCATCCCGGGCGCAGAGCATCCCCAATGCTGATTGTCACATCGTGTTCCCTCAGAATATCCAGTACTTCATCGTAGAATTCATAAAACGGATTTTCATTACCCGTCATTTCCATCCATGCAAACAGCAGCGATCCTCCCCTGGACACAATATTCATTTTACGGCCGGCTCTGCGGAAACTCTCCACTGCCCTGCGGTTTAATCCCGCATGAATAGTAACAAAATCAACTCCTTCTACTGCATGTGCTTCTACTACTCTCAAAAAATCCTTTGCCTTAATTTCAAGCAGATCCTTCTCTAAATAACCAATTGCATCATACATGGGAACTGAGCCAATCATAGCCGGGGACATATCAATTAACTTTTCCCGGAAGTCATGTGTTTTTCCATAATTACTCAGGTCCATAATTGCTTCAGCTCCAAAATCAATTGCCATCTGCACTTTTTTCAATTCCCTGTCATAATCCTTACTATCTCCGGAAATTCCCAGATTTACATTTATCTTGGTGCGAAGTCCGCTTCCGATTCCTTCCGGTGAAAGTGAAGTATGATGTACATTTGCCGGTATTGCCACCTGCCCGGATGCTACCAGTTCCACTAATTTTTCAACTTCAATCTTTTCTTTTTCCGCGACTGTCTCTATCTGCGGTGTTACAATTCCTTTCTTTGCTGCTTCCATCTGCGTGTAATATGCGCGCATTTGCTGTTCCTCCTTATGTGTTTTATTAACGAATAGCAAATGCCCTGAAAGATGCTTTCTGACTCGCTCTAAACATGAAAAAAGACAGGTAATTGCTTACCTGCCAGTTCACTCTATATTTTCATAAAAAAATGTTCACTAAAAAGTGAACATCCAAATATTACTCATCGAATGCTCCCTACCACAGTGTTAACTGTCAGGTTCAAAGGGTTAGATATATACATATCAATCTCAACTATAAATAGTTCCCCTGCATAGCTATTCAGTTATTGTTATTATAGACGCACAGGTATTAAATGTCAATAGTCTGTGTGTTGTTACCACTTACCCTTTTTCTTCATAAAATACAGGAAGCCGCCTGCAAGTAACAAAATTCCTGCAAATGCACTGCCTAAAATAATTGGTTTGCCCGAGGATGACAGGTCTTCTGATGGCTTTTGTGCCAGCGGAACTTCAGCATCTGTAATCTCTTCAGTTGCCATAGTGGTTTCTGGAACATTGGCACCATCGGTGCTGCCGGTATCTTCCGGTTGGTCAGCTAACGGCACTTCTTCATCGGTAATATTCACATTGTTTTCATTCTGGTTTGGCACCGTATTTGCATTGTCTTGATTCTGGTTAGCCGCTGCATTATTATCCGCAGTGGTTCCATCTGCCTGGTTATTATCTGCCTGGGTATTGCCTGCAGAAGCATTATTGCCCGTTGGCGTGGTGTTCCCCCCCCCGGTACAGTTACCGTTTCGTTGACGGTTGTACCCGTTCCCTGCTCGTATGTGGTATTCGTTATGGTTTCTCCCGGTACCTGTACAACCTGAGTAGTTGGCTGCTCCGTACTGGTGTATTGAAATCTGATTTCATTTTTAGCGGAATCTGCTGTCAGGGTCATCTGTTTTACATAAGAATCATAGGCATAGCCCTGTACTGCCTTTGCCGTATATGTGATCTGGTCATGAACATTCCCCATGGTAATGACCGGCGTTGCAACGTCTTCGCCGCTGCCTGAATCCACGAACCGGATTGTGTATTCCACAGAGTCGGTTAAAGCACCGTAATCCACTACAAAATCACCATTTTCCGTGACAGTTTCCCAAGTGGGACGCCATTCTGTCTTCACATAATATTTTCCTTTATGTGCATCATCAAATACCAGATCCTGTGCATCCGGCGCTGTGGGATAGGGTGCACCCGCAGAAACTGTGATTTTAATACTTCCCGTGGCATCACTGCGGGATACCTGGTTTTCACCATATTCGGCTACATAACCGGCATATAACTGTTCACGGAACCTTGCAATATTGCCGGGACGATAGGTAACTGTATAGGTATTTTCTTCTGCTGCGTTTACCTGCAATGTCATGGCTCCCATCAACATGTATATACAAAGGCAGCCCAGCATTACCACCCTGTCTATTTTCCTTATCATACTCATAATTATCCCTCCGCCCTTTTCTGCAAAACCGGAATCTGCGATCTATACTGTTCCCGGCAGTTTCTAACGCTTTCACATAAGGTCCCAGCTATTTATTTCCTGCTTCTAAAACGATTATAACAGACTGGTGCTTTCATCATCTCTTTCGTGTAACCCTTTTTTGATTTTTTTACTTTGCGGCAAAATAATCATGCTTTTCTTTTTTCTTTTTGCCATATACAGCCGCCAGGATTACGATTAGAAGAGAAGCTCCTGCTGCCACCAGCCAGAATACAACCGGAGTATCATCGCCTGTTTTTACCTGTCTTACTACCTTGTTTACCGGTCCGGGTGTGGTAACTTTATTCGTAACTATTTTATCCGCCTGCTTTTCCGTTACTATCTCGGTCTGGGGCGGTGCATCGTCATAGCCTGCGCGAAACTCGAACTGAAATGTTCCGTCTGCCGCCTGATAGTCATTGGTATGGGATTCCCCGTCCAGGAAAACCGTCATTTTTAGGGTTGCCGTCTTGGATGGCTTTAAGTTTACAAGCATCAGCCATTCCTGTAAGCTTCCGTTCATATCCTTCAAACCGTTTTCGTCTGCTCCGATTCTGGCTGACCCATCGGATTCCTTTCCGCCGTAAATGGTCTCTGTCTTGCCATCCTGGGTGATGGTAAGGCTGATCTGATAGGCCGCTTCGCTTGCTTTTTTTGCATCTTCAAAAGCCTTCAGCACTTCCGTCCGCATAAAGAAATCAATGCTTTTCTTTGACGTATTCTTCAACAAAATTTCCTGAACCCGCTCTTCGCCGGGCTGCATATCATTAAACTCTGTTCCGAAATTATCTGTATCATCGTAATTGTATTTGATATCTTCACTGCCATCGAAGGTTACCGTCGGTGTCTCTTCTGCCCCATATGCAATTGTGGAGAGACTAAGCAAAAGTGCCAGCATCATTCCAAAAGCTATTATTTTCTTCTTCATGGCAACCTCCCTGTTTTACTCTTCAATCTTCGTAATGTAACCCTGATCATCTATGGTGGCAAGTACGCCCCATTCCGACATAATTGCATCCTGTCCCGCCAGAATCTGCACTGCATCTGCCTGCATTTTCAGTTCTACACCCAGGTCCGCATAATCATTTTGCAGGTCTTGGGATATCTGAATCTGATCCATAAATATTTTTGAATTTTCTCCCGGTGCCAGGGGTTTTGTATAATATAACACCATTTGCTCATTGTCTTCCATTTGAAGTATCCAACGGGCTTTATCACCGGAATTATCTTTATTCTGAACTGCCGGAATTTTAATTTTTTCGGCAATTTTATTTCCATCTTTAATAAATTCGCTGCCTTTGAAACTTCCCCAATATTTTGATATAGTGATTCTTGTATATAAATCTGTGTTTTGTGTATTTGTAATACAGACTTCTTTTTGAACTTCCGCCCCCGGTAAAATCTGCTTTACATATACGGTTCCATTGGGAATCTCCGTATAAATCTCTTTCCCGGAGCCGTCTTTCCCGACTTCATTGAACTGAATACCGAGATTTTTCGTATTGATCTGCTGTTTTACCCGCTGTCCGGCTGCCTGGAAATATGCCAGGGATCCGCCGATTAATGTTGCCGTAACAAGAGCGGCTGCCACGCCCATAAGGATTAATTTTTTCTTCACTTCGCACGCTCCTTTGACTTCATCTTATCTGCCGTTACCCACAGGACAAACGCCGCAGCAAATGCTGCGATGCAGACGATTGTGCCTGACCAGGAACTCAGATAGAAAGAAATACTGCCCAAAGCCGGAATCCCGAATACAACCTTTCCGATGACTCTGGAAAAGGCTACCGGAGTGGTATCCTCCGACTCGTTGGCATCGCCTTTTGTTCTGAACTGCTGCTTATCTTTTTCAATTGCAGTTACACGGTGAGTTGCCACCAATGTGGTATCCGTACCCATGTGAAAGGTAATGGGATCTCCTGTTTTTATCGCATCAAAATCTGCTTCTTTTACATAAACCGCTGAACCTGCCGGATTTTCCGGTTCCATACTCTCTGTTAATATCCCGTAAATATGATATCCAAACAGTTTTGGCAGGGTTAATGGTATGGCTATGAGGATGACGCCTGTCATCAAAAGAATTCCGATTCCGTTTAATAACCTTGGCAGCATCCTCTGACCTCCCGTTTTTGTGATATGAATGTCATTATTTCTTATAAACTTCTGCTTCTACTTCCTTACCCTCAGTATTTAGCCATGAACAGGATATAATTTTTCCGTTCTCTCTTTCATAGGAGGGCGTAAAATGATCTGCCTGAATCGCTTCTGCCTTTATATCCACGACAACCTGTGTGTCATTCATTTCGTTCTGCCACCTGCCCGGCAATTCTACTTCACTGAATAACTGCAGCGTCTGCCCCGGACTCGCGATTCCTGCGTCCTCTCCTCCCACATAATAGCAATACCAGATATTTTCTGCTTTTTCATCCGGGACAATGACCCAGTCTTTTGAAACATTTATATCTGCAATGGTTAATGGCGGTTCTGCTGCCGCCGGATTGGTAATCGTTACCACTGCACGGATATAGCAGGCAAGTGAATCCTGTTCCACCGTAATCTTTGGCATCTTCGAGATCACATCTCCCGGCATCAGGTTTGTGGGGTCCTGATAAGGAACAGCCGGACCATCCGGATTCGAAGGGTCCTTCATTTCTTCCGTCAGACTGATATCAACGTGCCCCATAGAAAGTATATTAGAAGCAGATTGGCTGTCTGTAAAATAAGCGAAAGTCGCACCTACTCCTGCCAGCAGAACAATTGCTGCCAGACTGGCGATCTTTACGATGTTTTTCTTTTTCATGCGCCTTAATCTCCTTTTTTACTTTTCCATTCTATTGGCACATAGTTGCCAGATGTGTTAACAGTTCCTCAAATTCTGCCGGAATCATTTCCGTTCCTGCCGCCCAGTCGCTCTGTATTGCTTTAGCCGATGCCTGAAGGGACTTTGCTGTAATATTCAGATGATAGGAAGCGTTGTCATATCCCTTTTCTGATGTCTCAAACGCAAATGTCTTCACACTTTCCCCTTTTTCTTTATCGTAATAAGCAGTCTGACTGGTTTTGGACACGGTGCTGTTAAGCGCGGGATTCATAGTGACGCTTTGCAGAAGATACGGAGTGGAATCTCCCGATTTTACAATTCCCATATAGATAAACTGGTAAACGCAGGTCTGGGGATTGTAGGAATATACCCATTTTCCTTCATAATCCGCCGGATCAGTACCTGGGGTATATTTTACTACTTCCGTACCGAACTTTTTAATCCCGACTTCTTTATAGGAAGTAATAGTTTCCCCCTCTTTTACTACATCGAAGATCACAGGGAGTTCTTCACCGGCTTTTGCTGCTAATATGTCTTCCAGCTGTTTTGTCTCATCATTATATTTCTTAAGATAGACGTCTTCTCTTCGTACACAGCTTTCATCAAATCTGGCTGTAACCACCATATCAACCGTTCCGGTGTTATCTACTTTTACCTTTTTATCAATCTCAGTTCCGGGCTTCCAGTCACTGGGCGGATCGAATTCTTCATTTAAAACCGTATCGAATTTGCCCATGGCAAATGTATTTTTAGCGGATTCCTGATCGCTGAAATATGCGATCGTTCCTCCTGCCAAGAATACACATAATACAGCAATCAGGGAAACCAGTTTTTTACTGTTTCTCTTCATTCACTTCAGCCCTTTCTTTTTCCCTCTTTTTCTTCGGGAAGAGACTGTCTAATAAAACACTAATTACAATTATCGCTGCCATAACAACAATGACCGGGATATTTTTCCCCAGGGAAATAAAGTATCCTGCATAGGGAATGGTTAATTTTGATGCCTTTCCCACTACATCTGAGAATTCCACGGGATTTGCATCTTCTGTGGAATTTGCATCGCCTTTTGTCACAAAGGTAGCACTCAAATCATTTCTTTTGACTACCCGGTGGGTTACCAATGCATGATCGCCAGCCTTAAATGTGACAGCATCTCCTTCCTGGATATCTGCAAAGGAAGTACTCTTATAATAAATGACACTGCCTACATGGTAGGCAGGCTCCATACTGCCGCTGAGGACGACAACCGGTTTATAGCCTGCCACCATAGGTGCTACGATGAGAATGTAGCAGAAAATTGCAATGTAGACAATCCAGGATAGGATGTTGAATAGATTTTTTAGTATTTTCATTCAAGTACGTCCTTTTACTTTTAGTCGGTGTTATTATTTTCCTGGATATGTTACCCAGTCGGATGCCTCAGCTGCCTGTGCATCTGCCTGAACAAACTGTGTTTTGATCGACAGTGTGTAGTTATCAGAAGCGTATCCTTTTAAGGTACTGTCTAACTGCTTTAATGCATTGGTATATACATCTTTGCCTTTTACCTGATCCTCGGGAAGTTCTTTTAAAGCATCCTTTAGTTCTCCGGTATACGATGTCCATGATTCATCAAAAGCCGGCTCTTCTGCATCTTTTTCTACAATTTTGTAGTAAGTTGATTCATTATATTTACCCATATCCGTATTGTTACATAAGGTTACAGAATCCATTAAAGAGTTCGTTGTTTCTCCTGCACCAAGGGTTTCGTTGTAGTAATACCAGCCGTCGGATCCTTTTGTCCAGTCTGCAGCATCTATATTTTTATAAACAACGGAGCCGTCACCTGCTGTCTTACCATCCGTTGCATCTAACTGCAGACTTTCGTTTACGGAACCTGGAAGGAACTGATCACTTTCTGAGCCAATCACAACTCCTGCATTTGCCCATTCTTCATCAAACCTTACTCTTACCCATACATCACCCTTGCCGGTGTTTTTAGCCGTTACTGATTTATCT
>Ga0137302_10635_pt1 | contig 12591 bp, 9 predicted proteins | sample Ramsor2O_GlcNAcB_FD_97184 | JGI IMG/M metagenome (GOLD analysis project Ga0137302, IMG submission 97184) | Mouse cecal microbial communities from Vienna, Austria - N-Acetylglucosamine amended with D2O_GlcNAcB | ecosystem: Host-associated > Mammals > Digestive system > Large intestine > Cecum... | reverse complement strand
AGGTCTATTACCACCGCTAGTACAGCCAGCTTTCATCAGTACGCAGATACGTGATATTGCCCTCCCACTTCGGTTCTGAGCCTTGGTGTAAAAATCATGCTCCAGCAGATTTTCTGGCACAGGCAGATCGTGAACACTGTAGCTAACTGGGCTGAACTTTCGGGAAGCTTTTGCCCTCATCCCTAACGGCACAAGCTTACTGCTACTGTTATTACTGTTCAAGTGGTAACTCTGAGCACACAATTCATTACTCAAGCGTGAAGCACCGTAACACTGGACCAAGTAAAAACCTCGCAGACACTGATGCCACAGTGCTTACGGAACTGCTGGCGTGTGCTTATCTTTGTTCGCCGCTGACACCACGGATATCAGGCGCTGTGACCATCCGGAAGCTTCGATGCTAAACTCATCCAGATATTTTTCAATAAAAGATAGTCTGCTTTTTATCCCATTCTGCTAACTGGCGTTTGAGACGTGCAATCTCAATAGACATCTCCAACTCACCTTCAGAGGAAATCTGCTGATTTTGCTATTTACTGCGCCAGTTGCAGAGTTTTCAGGACTTCACTGCGAAATTCAAATGAATACTGGTAAGATTGTAAGTATCCCGCATAATCGTGCCATTCACACTTAGAGATCATCCAGCATAATCAGTCTGTCAACGAAGGAGATCGCTATGTGTAAAGCCCGTTTTACTGAGCATCAGATCATCGCTGTGATTAAGTCGGTTGAAGCCGGACGAGACGTTGAAGATGTCGGCCGGGAGGCTGGTATCTCTGAGGCCAATATAATAGTCAGGTTCCGATTGTGCAGGCGCAACCTGTCACTATTTTTCAGTACACTGCAACTCGTCTGGCTGGGTACTAACTTCCAACTGCCTGATACTCGGTATCATTTCTCAGCATCGACCAGATTATTCTCGCGTTCTTGTTAGCGACCGCCACGGTCGCTTTATTAAACCAGCGCCGTTCCTTTAACTAGTTAACCCACTGATGCAAGCAGCCAATTGTTATTCATGTCAACTCTGACGACAGCGCGGGCACCATGAATAAAAAATGTACGCAAATGCTTGTCGCCTTTTTTCGTCATATTCATTAGTACCTGCTTGTTGCCACTAGAGTGCTGTCGTGGAACCAGGCCAAGCCATGCGGCAAAGTGACGACCATTTTTAAATTCAGTTCCTTTGGCAATGCTCTGGCAGGCTTCTGATTGCATGAACACAGCGTCAATTTCTTTATCAAAAAAGTTTATACGGCGGCCAAGATCGTTAAAGAGATCATAAAGCTCTGCAACCGTTCTGCGCATACGGGCACTTAACCCGTTTTCTGCATCCTCAAGGATAAGCAGAACGGCACGGCGAACTCTTGAGACTGCCGCACCAATTGTTATTACCCGATCAAGCAGCAGCTCTCTGATTTGACAGACTATCGCAGTACGATGATTGACAATACGCTGTCTTGCACGGTGTAGCCCCTGAATATCCTGCTGTTCAGGGCTTTTCGGTGGAACAAACTGCATCGTAGGTTGCATCAGAGCCACAGCTATCGCCTGCGCATCGTTACCGTCATTTTTTGCCCACGGACAAAAGGTTTTACATACTGGGGGCTGATGACTTTTACATTATGCCCCAGTTTCTCAAACTCACGCTGCCAGTAAAATGCACCTGTAGATGCTTCTATACCGGTCAGACACGCCGGAATATTCGACACCGTCTGGAGTAACTCTTTTCGGCCGGTACGTTTTGAATAAAACGGTTTACCAGTCTAGTTTAACCCGCAGAGCTGAAAGACATTTTTAGCCAGATCAATACCCAGAAATACGATATTCATAGTGATTCTCCTGCTGAGCACATTTCGTACAGTTAACCGCAGAAGGAGGAGGTAGTCCATCCCATTAACTGGAAGTCTAGATACGGCGGTATGGCATCTTCTGATATTAAAAAGATCAAGGATCTTGAGGACGATAACAGGCATCTTAAGCAGATGTTTGCCGATCTCAGTCCTGAGAACCGGGCGCTGAAAGATGTTATCGAAAAAAGCTTTAAAACCAGCCTTTAAGCGTGAGCTGGTCACTCATCTGATAACGACGTTCGGACTCAGTATTCATCAAGCCAGCCAGAGTCTCAATCTGAGCAGAACGGTTTACCATTACCGCCCGGATATCACGCGTGATGAGCCCGTTATTGCCGCATTGCAGGCGGAGGCTAAACGCCCACGACATGGTTTTCCTAAACTTTACCTAGTTCTGCGGCGGCAGGGATATCCGTGGAATCACAAAAGGCTCCACCGTATTTAGTGTCTGCTGAAACTGAATTTTCGCCGTAAGGGCAAACAGCGGTTGCCGGTACGTAATCCATCACCATTGGCCACGCTGTCAGCGCTGAACCAGAGCTGGTCTGTTGATTTTATGCATGATGCTCTGGCCTGTGGTCGTCGTTTTCGTACGTTCAATATCGTTGATGACTTTAACCGTGAGGCGTTGTCGATTGAAATCGATCTGAATCTGCCAGCTCAGCGAGCGATTCGTATTCTCGACAGGATCGCGGCAAACCGTGGCGCTATCCGGTCATGCTGCGCATGGATAATGGTCCGGAATTTATCTCACTGGCGGCAGACTGAATGGACAGAGAGGCACACAGTAAAACTGTAAGCGTACAGCCTGAACCGTCTGGTCAGAATCTGACGAATTAGACAAAGTTGTGTCCACAAAATAAGTAGTGGGAACCAAAGTGTCAGATATGCAGAAAAATGTGACTCTCGGCAGGCGAAAAGGCTGCCCTAATTATCCTCCCGAATTTAAACAGCAGCTCGTTGCTGCCTCCTGTGAACCAAGGATATCCATCTCAAAACTTGCTCTTGAAAATGGCATTAACGCCAATCTGTTGTTCAAATGGCAACAACAATGGCGCGAGGGAAAGCTGCTATTACTTTCTCCAGAGAGCCCTCAGCTACTTCCTGTGACTCTCGATGCAACAGCCGAACAGCCAGAATCGCCCGCTGAGTCCCCGGCCCCCCTCAGTATCAGCTGCGAGGTAACGTTCCGGTACGGGACGCTCCGCCTCAATGGCAATGTCTGCGAAAAGCGCCAGGCTCTGCTGATACAGGAACTGAAGCGATGATCCCGTTACCTTCCTGGACCAAAATCTGGCTGGTTGCCGGTATCACCGATATGAGAAATGGCTTCAACGGCCTGGCTGCGAAGGTACAAACTACGCTGAAAGACGCTCCCATGCCACCCATGTTTTCATTTTCCGGGGCCGCAGCGGCAGTCAAGTTAAACTGCTGTGGTCCACCGGTGACGGGCTGTGCCTCCTGACCAAACGGCTTGAGCGTGGGCGCTTCGCCTGGCCGCCAACCCGTGATGGCAAAGTGTTCCTCACGCAGGCGCAGCTGTTGGAAGGTATCGACTGGCGACAGCCTAAGCGGCTGCTGACCTCCCTGACCATGCTGTAAATCTCTTTATCCTGGTTGTCACAGAATAAGCCCGGTAAAATACGGGTTTATGACGACATAGTCTGACGACATCTTCCTGCTGAAACAGCGCCTGGCCGAACAAGAAACGCTGACCCAGGCCCTACAGGAAAAGCTGAGCAACCGGGAGCGCGAAATAGACCATCTGCAGGCGCAACTGGATAAACTCCGCCGGATGACCTTCGGCAATCGTTCCGAAAAAGTCTCCCGCCGTATCGCATAAATGGAAGCCGATCTGAACCAGTTGCAGAAAGAGAGCGATACTCTGACCGTTAGGGTGTATGACCCGGCAGTACAGCGTCCGTTGCGTCAGAGCCGCCCTAGTAAGCCGTTTCCTGAATCACTACCCCGCGACGAAAAGCGACTGTTGCCTGCGACGCCGTGCTGCCCGAACTGCGGCGGTTCACGGAACTATCTGGGCGAAGATACCGCCGAACAGCTGGAGCTGATGCATAGCGCCTTTCGTGTTATCCGGACAATACGGGAAAACATGCCTGTACTCAGTGCGATGCCATCGTGCAGGCACCAGCACCTTCGCGGCCCATCGAGCGGGGTATCGCCGGACCGGGGCTGCTGGCCCTCGTGCTGACCTCGAAGTATGCAGCCCCCCCATTGTATCGCCAGTCAGAAATATACGACCGGAAAGGTGTGGAGCTGAGCCGTTCACTGCTGTCGGGTTGGGTGGATGCATGCTGCCGACAGCAGTCTCCGCTGGAAGAAGCGCTTCATGGCTCTGTCATGACTGACGGCAAACTCCATGCCGATGATACCCCGGTCCAGTACTGCTGCCGGGTAATAAGAAGACGAAGACCAGGCGGTTGTGGGCGCATGTTCGTGATGACCGCAATGCCGGCTCAGCGTTGGCACCTGCAGTGTGGTTCGCTTACAGCCCAGACAGAAAAGGCATCCATCCGCAGACTCGTCTTGCCTGCATCAGCGGTGTGCTGCAATCGGATGCGTACTCCGGGTTCAACGAGCTGTATCGCAATGGTCGGATAACGGAAGCTGCCTGCTGAGCTCATGTCCGCCGAAAGATCCACGATGTGCACGTTCGCATCCCGTCAGCACTGATGGAAGAAGCCCTGGGGCAGATCGGTCAGTTGTACGCCATAGAGGCGGATATGAGGGGAATGCCGACATAGCAGCGGCTTGCTGAACGTCAGCTAAAAACGAAACCGCTGTTGAAATCCCTGGAAAGCTGGTTGCGTGAAAAGATGAAGACCCTGTCGCAACACACAGATTTGGCAAAGGCGTTCGCGTACGCACTTAACCAGTGGCCGGCACTGACGTACTATGCGGACGATGGCTAGGTCGAAGCAGACAACAACATCGCTGAAAATGCCCTGCGGGCGGTCAGCCTGGGTCGTAAAAACCTCCTGTTCTTCGGCTCTGACCATGGTGGTGAGCGGGGAGCGCTGCTGTACAGCCTGATCGGGACGTGCAAACTGAACGACGTGGATCCAGAAAACTACCTTCGCCATGTGCTTGGCGTCATAGCTGACTGGCCGGTCAACCGTGTCAGCGAACTGCTTCCGTGGCACATAGCACTGCCAGCTGAATAACACATCCCTGTCAATACGGCCCTCGCTGTGCGCTTACGTAAAACTGGATTATCCAGCCAAGTAAGCCGACGTAGAATGCTTTCATCGAGCGTTTTAACAGGACATACCGTACAGAAATACTCGATTTTTATCTGTTCAGAACGCTGAATAAAGTGCGGGAAATCACGGAGAAATGGTTATCAGAATATAACTGTGAACGCCCGAATGAATCACTGAACAATATGGTACCAGAGTAGTACCGACAGCACCATTATTTGGCCGAGTTGTCAAAAAATACCTATAACTAAAACTGGCCTCTTTATAATATCATTCGACATGCAGACCCCATAAATAGTCTCAAGCGTTCGGTTAGCGCTTATCTAAATAACAATCTACCTTTGTAAAATAACTGTATGTCATTACAGACATACAGTCTATTCATTAAAGACTTTTTATAACTCGAAACAGTTTTCATTGAAACACCGAGGTTATTAGCAATATCTTTTCCACTTAAACCATATAAAAACATCAATAGGACTTCCTTCTGCCTTCCAGATAAAGAAAGTTTATAATGAGAGTTTCTTACTCTATAAATATGATGTGTGTTATTAAATAGATTGTTTTTAGTTAAATCCCGTATATTGCAAATAGGAGCATGGATAATGTCCCTGAGGAAATCAAAGGTTTCTGGTGGGGCATAAAAAAGGGTATCTGAACACCTAAAATGAATTTTGTTAAGCTGTAAAAAATAAAAAACCTCTGACGTCTTAGGGGATGATATTATAATAATATTTTTCACGCCATTAAATTTATTTTTCTGGATAACATCTTCAATTGTTTTGTTGATCCCGATCAGGAAATAACAATTATCACATGTAATATTCATATAAAGCACCCAACACTTCAATTAACAGACAAACCTTTCATAAGCACACTTATATTTGAGATTTTCCCCTGGTATTCCATTTTTTTTCTTGGCTCTATATATATGAGTATACACAGTCTTTGAACTAATACCAAACTGATAAGCAATACTTGCTACATTACACCCATGGAAAACATAATAGAATAGTATAATCATCTCATTCATGGTTAATTTATGTGGAGAGTACCCAAACAACAATCTGCCACTAAAAATATAGTCATAAATCGATGATAGGCTACTTATTGATTCTACTGGTAATAAGTGAAATTTATAACCGTTAAAAATATAACTCATTAACATACTGTTTTTTTTATCACAAAGGATGACAAAAACATCATTGTGTATTATATGCTCACGATTATCTGGTATAAAAAAATCAGCACCAATAGTAATAGAATGCCTGCTCAATAATTTTTTCAATCCTAACTCAAGATATTTATTGTGCGTAACAATTATTATATTCATACATTACACTCTCTAAAAGCAATATATAAATATCATATTAACTAATTCTCAAATGATTAAGTTGTTCCTATAATATCCAAAGATGTGGGAGGTTTCCCTCCCACATGAATAAGACAACTATTAAATTACACCATTCGCATCAATAATATTATTATCAATATACACATTTGCGCCACTTACACTGCTGTAAAGCGTATAAGTATGCTCAATACCATCTAACGCAGTTGCTTTAACAGTTGTTGCCGTTGCCGTAAATGTACCCAGACTTCCCGCACCGTCAGCACCCAAATCAACTTTGTCATTGGCACCACCGGAAATATAAAGCGTTGAATTGTCATTCATACCCAATACATCCGATGCCGTTAACTTGACTAACTGAGCTGTATTGCCAGCTTTCAGATCGCTGCCAACAGTCATATCCACTTTCTCGAAGCCGGCAATACCTTCATTTTTACCGGCCGCTAGATTGACAGAAATGGTACCTGTCAGAACCAGGGTATCACTGCCTTCCCCGCCGTTAATATAGCCCTGATTACCGGAGGAGGTGGAGTCATAGTCTTTTGTCAGAACAACAATATCATCACCGGCACCGGCATCAATGGTCAGGTTTTTGGCAATTGTGCCTAATTTAAAGGTATCATTGCCGTCTTCACCATTAACGACAGTGGCATAAGCAGAATCCCCCATTACACCAGAAGTTGCATCAAATACATCATCTCCCGCCCCCAGTGAAATAGTCGTGTTATATGCACCATCTGTGATGGTAACAGTATCATTGCCGTCCCCCATAGAGACAGTACTGCCACCATAAATCCATCCGGCCGTTAAGGTATCCGCATTGTCACCGACAGAAATATTACCGGTCAGATTTTTAGTTACCGTAATATTATCACTGCCGTATCCGCCTAAAATTTCACCAGACACAGAGCCATAAATAGTGACGGTATTAACATCTGTGGCAGTGTCAATATTGTTGTCGTTACCCAAGCTTAAATTACTGCCATCCTGATAAACAGAAAGATATTCCTTAGGCATATTAGATATATCTTTTGTACCACTACCAAGATCCAATAAACCAGATAATGTTGTATCGTTATTGTCAGTAGCATCCCCCTGGATAAATGTATCACTACCTGAACCAAGATAAATCTGTCCGGCATTTGTTACACCAGTACGTTTGATCGTAACAATATCATCGCCAGACTCAGTAAAGATATAACTACCCGCATACATAACACGTAATGCAGTATTCATACCATCCATAGTAAAAGTATCGTTACCCTCACCAGTATATACTCTTGTATTAGCCAGCATGTTACCACGAATGACCATTAGATCATCACCAGCACCTAAATCAACAGTCGTAATGCTTTGATTGCCATCGGTTTTTGTTCCGTCTGGCCCATTATCCTGTGAGTTAGCAACATTACTATACGATGTTGTTTCTTTACCACTCTGGTAATAACCAACATAAATCGTATCATTGTAATCTGTTGTTACCATTGGATCATTTTCACCACTATTCGCGCCAATGGTATACCCAAAGTCCCCTTTTTCGGCGATAGAAGATGATAGTGAATATTTCAGTGTAAAATCACCGTCCAGATTACGTAATGAAATGGCATTACCATCATAAATAACACCTGTTGCGGATGCTCCCGCATTATCAACGATGTCAGTAGCTGCCGTAACGTTATCAGATGTTCCCGTAATGGTCGCAACAACTTTTTCCATACCCTCGGCATTAAAGGCATCTTGGTTAGCCTCAAGCGTTGGATCAACTATAAATGAAACACTTTTTGAACCGGCAGGAATAACAATTGTTACGGTTGTTGCACCATCATAGGTTACTTTTCCAGTATCACCATGAAGGCCTATTTTCCCGTTATGCTGTGCTCCACCAATATCAGAATAGTCAGCAGCATCAGAATGCCCAGCTCCGCTACCCAATGTAACTGTAACTGTTACATCTGTTGTAGTGACATGATTCAGAGAAACCGTATAAACCAGTCCAGTGGAATCATCCTTATCTTCAATAGTTGCGGGAACATCCATTACGGTCCCATTGACACTAGCTATACCAGTAAAACCATCACCATTGACATCTGTTGATGTTGTCTCAACGCTAATACTCACTGTTGGTAACACATCAGTTTTTGAGGTTACGGTTGACGGGTCACTTTCATTACCGCTCGGATCTTTGGCAACCCCGGTAACTTCACTGTTATCCTTCACGTTATCTGCCGGAATGGTCGCTTTATCGCCAGTGCTGTCCGGGATCAGCGTCGGATCACTGGATGTCCAGCCGTTATCCCCTTTCTCCAGCGTCACGGTGTGCTTACCACCTTTTTCATCTTCAAAGGTGACATCCACAGTATCGCCTTTATTGGCATCACCCGGCAGATCAACAGAAACAGAACCATCATCCTCTGCTTTTAATACCGGTGCCGACGGCGCCACTGTATCCACTGCGAAGTCTGTCGGCTGGCCCTGGCCACTCGTGTTACCTGCCGGGTCTGTGATTTCCGCAGTTACAGAATACTGGCCATCTGCCGTCACTTTATCCGCCGGAATGGTCACAGCCGCTTTACCTGCAGTCACTTCATCTGCGGTCAGCGTGTGCTCCACTGTGTCCGTCGTGCCGTCCGGTTTAGTGACCGTCAGCGTCAGGGTATCACCGGCAGCACTGCCTTTCGGTACCGTGACTTCGGTCTGCACACCGTCCTTCAGCTCTTCGGCATTCACGCCGTTTGCTGCTTCCGGAATGGTCACTACCGGTGTTGCATCCACCACACCGTCACCGTCAGTATCGCCCGGGATCTGAGTATCGACAGTAAAGTCTGTCGGCTGGCCCTGGCCACTCGTGTTACCTGCCGGGTCTGTGATTTCCGCAGTTACAGAATACTGGCCATCTGCCGTCACTTTATCCGCCGGAATGGTCACAGCCGCTTTACCTGCAGTCACTTCATCTGCGGTCAGCGTGTGCTCCACTGTGTCCGTCGTGCCGTCCGGTTTAGTGACCGTCAGCGTCAGGGTATCACCGGCAGCACTGCCTTTCGGTACCGTGACTTCGGTCTGCACACCGTCCTTCAGCTCTTCGGCATTCACGCCGTTTGCTGCTTCCGGAATGGTCACTACCGGTGTTGCATCTGTTGCACCATCACCATCGGTATCCCCCGGGATCTGGGTATCGGCAGTAAAATCAACCACATTCCCGGGCTTCGCCGGGTTACTGCCCTGAGTCAGACTGACACTGACGCTGTTCTGCCCGTCAATCACCGCATCCTTCGGAATATCCATGGATACTTTACCGGCAGCCACTTCATCTTTAGTCACGGTATGCGTCACGTTCTCCGTGGTTTTATCCGGACGGGTCACAGTCAGTGTAATAACCGCACCTTCTGCCGTGCCTGCCGGCAACGTGACCTCTGCCTGCAAACCATCCTTCAGCTCATCGGCATTGGCATAACCGTCAGCCACTTCAGGAATGCTCAGGACCGGGGCATCTGCCACACCATCGGTTTTTGACGTCACGGTTGAAGGATCGCTTTCATTACCGCTCGGATCTTTGGCAACCCCGGTAATTTCACTGTTATCCTTCACATTATCTGCCGGAATGGTCGCTTTATCGCCATTGCTGTCCGGGATCAGCGTCGGGTCACTGGATGTCCAGCCGTTATCCCCTTTCTCCAGCGTCACGGTGTGCTTACCACCTTTTTCATCTTCAAAGGTGATTTCAACGGTATCACCTTTATTGGCATCACCCGGCAAGACAACAGAAACAGAACCGTCATCCTCTGCCTTCAGTGCTGGTGACGATGGGGCTGTAGTATCAGAGTCATCATTTTCATGTCTATGTTTGCTTCCACCGCCACCTGCAGCTAAAGCCATAGCAGCCAGTCCCCCACCAAATGCCAGACCGCCCAACCATATAAAACCGCCACGATCATCATCTGACAAGGTTCCCGATTGTCCGGCAGTAATATCATCAAGCACCGGACCATCCTGAGTCAGTACAGCTTCGGTGACCTGTCCATCTTCCCCAACAATATTAAATACCGCCGTACACTGTGTTTCCCCGGGCTGGCATTCTTCCCAGAATCCCTCTATCCGGACCTCAGTATCTTCTTCCTTTTTACGCAGAATTAAATCATCACCGGAACGATCCGCCTCAACACCATCAGGCACCAGGCCGGTCACCTCATCGATCAGTCCATACTGCTCCCCGGGCTGTGCTTTAACTGTATGACGACCTCCGGCAGTCAGCACGGTTTTTTCTCCGCTGACCTTACCGGTAAAAATCATTTTCATATAAAATCCTTAGGCTAATTAAAACCTGCGATTATCAATATAAAACATAAAATAAATTAATCATTTCCAGAGGTGGAAAATAATAATTTCTATACGTGACTTATTCTCCTTAAATTTAATAAAATTATTTTTTCATTGCGATACGATACAGACTTCCTGTTGAGTGTCTATATTACGGAGCCATGATATTAATAATATGATAAATCATCGTTCCTGAAGAGCTTGTTTCATTCTGGTGATTGGTTTAATCAGGTACTGAAATACACTTTTCTGACCTGTTTTTATATCCACGCTGGCTATCATGCCAGGAATAACTGGCAATATTTTTCCGTTCCTGTCTGTCAGATAATTATTACTGGTAGTAACCAGTACTCGATAATATGCTTCATTTGGATCCAGTTTTAAATCTCCCGGCCGTTTCTGGTCACGTAAAGTATCCGGACTTACCAGTGTCACCACTCCGTCAAGACCACCATAAATGGCATAGTCATAAGCCGTCAGTTTTACAAGTGCCGGCATCCCTGTTCTGACATAGGCAACATCCCGTGGATTTATATAAGCCTCAATCAGCAACTGGTCTTCCAGCGGAATAATTTCCATTATGTCCTGTCCTGCAGAAACCACGCCTCCCAAAGTATTTACCCGAATATTTTTTACGATGCCTCTCAGGGGAGCCCTGATACGTGAACGCTCAACCGGGTCGGCTCTGCCAGCCATATTCTCTTTTGCCTGTGCAAGCTCTGCTTCTGTCTTCACTAGTTCAGCTCCAGCTTCCGTCAGGTATTTATTCTGTTTCTCATCCATCTGTAACTGCAGCTCCGCTGACTGACGCTGCATACGTAACAGTTCGACTTCCGACATCGCCCCTTCACGCACAATTGGCCGGGTCATTGCTATTTCCTTATCCAGCAGAGCCTTACTCTGCTTAAGGCCGGCGATGCTTTGTGCCAGTTCAGTCTTTCGTAGTCGATAAACAGTACTTTCCCTCTCCCTCAAATCTGCAGGCACGTCATCCGGAAATGTCAGTGATTCGGAATAAGCTTCTGCACGGAGTCTTGCCCTGACTGCTTCCAGGTTATTCACCCGGGCTTCACTTTCCCTCAGCATGGCAGAGCTTCGGGTATCATCCAGTGTCAGCAGTACCTGACCTTTCTCAACAATATCGCCTTCCCTGACCTCAAGTGTTTTCAAAATACCCGGGTCAAGGGTCTGTATAACCTGCTCCCTGCTGCCGGGAATAATACTCCCCTGACCACGGGTCACTTCATCCAGAGGACTGTTCCATGCCCAGATAACAAACGTCACTACCAGTACCAGCAGAAAAATCACCATCAGGAAAAGGGCATGATGCTTTTCCTGCTGAAGGGCTGCCTGTACATCTGTCAACAGGGCCAGGTCTGACTGCCTAACCACCTCTGACGACGCTTTATTCCGTTCCGTTTTTTCTGTCATACCCCTGCGGTCCACAAACTGTTAAACATATATGCTCTTTATTTCTTATCCGCTTGACGCTCATGAAGTTATCGCTCTGCTCTCCCCACTCTGCTGTTTCCCTGACAGTTTTTTCAGTATTTCATCGCGGGGACCATCCATCATTACCCGGCCTTCATTCATCACGATAATACGGTCAACAATATTCAGCACCTGCAGACGATGCGTCACCACCACCATTGTGCGTCCACGGCTCCAGTGATTCAGCCCTTTCAGAACAATGTTCTCTGTCTGCAGATCAAGACCCGTCGTGGGTTCATCAAGCAGAACTACCCGGGGAGAACCCAGTACCATTCTCGTCAGAGCGACCATCTGACGCTGTCCTCCTGACAGCCCCTGACCTCCTTCCCCTATCTGCATATCAAGCCCGCATGGGTGATGACGAATA
>Ga0137302_10634_pt1 | contig 12596 bp, 13 predicted proteins | sample Ramsor2O_GlcNAcB_FD_97184 | JGI IMG/M metagenome (GOLD analysis project Ga0137302, IMG submission 97184) | Mouse cecal microbial communities from Vienna, Austria - N-Acetylglucosamine amended with D2O_GlcNAcB | ecosystem: Host-associated > Mammals > Digestive system > Large intestine > Cecum... | reverse complement strand
CGCGGTATGTTCAGCGTGGCCAGAGGCTTGAACCGTGTAAACGGCTACGGGGAAAAGCGCTGGTATGTGATTAACAGGCTGATTTGTTCAGGATACACCATTGTGTTCATCCTGGTGTGTATCCTGTCCCTGGGCCTGCTGGTGTTCGGCAACATGATTCAGGAGTTTATGGTGAACCGTTTTCCCATCATAGCGGATGTGACCACCCACATCATTAGTTTCAGGGCCCTGTGGGCGATGATGATACTGATTATATTTTTCCTGGGAATCTATACCTTTGTGCCGGATAAGAGGCTGAAGCTCAGGGACCAGCTTCCGGGAGCCGTGTTCTCCACGGTTGGGTGGATGGCCTTTTCCTTTGCCTTTTCCCTGTATTTCAGCCATATAGGGGGAAAGAATTACTCTTATATGTACGGAAGCCTTACAGCCATTGTGCTGCTGCTTCTGTGGCTTTATTTTTGCATGTGCATCCTGTTCTTCGGGGCGGAAATCAATTATTTCTGGAAGGAACTGTTTCCCGGGGAAACCGCGGAGTGACCGGAGCATGCCTGTCTCTTGGATAAGGGGCAGGCTGTTTTTGTCTTATTGGTGAAACGGTCAGGCGGCTGGTCCTGGCATCGTCGCTGACGCACAGATAATCCGGGCTGTCCGGGGCAAACAGGCGGTTTGGCACGCCTTCCCACCTGCGGTACACAACCAGGGGACAGGAGCACAGTTCCTTAAGGGAAATAGAATTCGCCCCGGGATGGGGAAAGAAACAGCGTTCCCCCACAGCCATCATGATTTCACCGGATAAAAACAATATTTTATATATGGTTGATTCTATGTTATAATACCAGGCAGTGTGAAAAAATACAATGGATTCCGGCAGAGGAGTGAAAGACAATTATGAAACGATTGTTCAGTTATATGAAGGATTACAAGCTAGAAAGCATACTGGGGCCGCTGTTTAAAATGCTGGAGGCCAGCTTTGAACTGTTTGTGCCCCTGGTGGTGGCCCGCATGGTGGACGTGGGAATCCGAGGCAGGGACAGCGGATACATCCTTAAGATGGGAGGCGTTCTGGTGCTTCTGGCTCTGATTGGCCTGGCATGCTCCCTGACGGCCCAGTATTTTGCCGCCAAGGCAGCCACGGGGGCAGCCACCTCCCTGCGCAACGACCTGTTTTCCCATATAGGAAGATTGTCCTACACAGAGATAGACACAGTGGGCACGGCTGCGCTTATCACGAGGATGACCAGCGACATCAATCAGGTGCAGAGCGGTATCAACATGACGCTGCGCCTGCTGCTGCGATCACCCTTTGTGGTATTTGGCGCCATGGTCATGGCCTTTACCGTGGACGTGCGCTCGGCCTTTGTTTTCGCAGTCACCATACCGGTGCTCTGCGTGGTGGTGTTCGGCATCATGGCAGTCAGCATGCCGCTCTATAAATCCGTGCAGAGACAGCTGGACAAGGTGCTGTTAACCACCAGGGAAAACCTGTTGGGGGTCCGGGTTATCCGCGCCTTTAACAGGCAGAAAAGCGAGACGGAGAAATTTGACCGGGAAAACGGAAGTCTGGTCAGGATGCAGGTGTTTGTGGGAAAGATATCCGCCCTGTTAAACCCTGTGACCTATGTCATCATAAATATAGCCGTGGTGGCAGTCATATGGGTGGGAGCTGAACAGGTGGACAGCGCAGTGCTTACCCAGGGCAAGGTGATTGCCCTGGTGAATTACATGTCCCAGATTCTGGTGGAACTCATAAAGATGGCAAACCTGATTATCATTATATCCAAGGCCGTTGCCTGCATGAACCGGGTGGACGGCGTATTCCAGGTGGAGAGCAGCATTGAGGACAGAGGAACGTCCGGAATACGGGAGCGCAAGTCCCAGGCTCCCAAGGTAGAGTTTAAAGAAATGGAATTCGTTTATGCAGGGGCCAAGGAGCCGGCCTTGCAGGGCATTTCCTTCCGTGCCATGGCCGGACAGACCATAGGCGTCATAGGCGGAACCGGATCCGGAAAATCCACCCTGGTGAATCTGATTCCCAGATTTTACGATGCAGCCTCAGGGCAGGTGCTGGTGGACGGAACGGATGTAAAGGACTACCCTCTGGACGGGCTGAGGGAGAAAATGGGGGTGGTTCCGCAGAAGTCCGTACTCTTTAAGGGAACGCTGCGCGACAACATGCGCTGGGGAAAACAGGATGCGTCGGATGAGGATATCTATAGGGCCCTGGATACGGCCCAGGCACGGGAATTCATGGATTCCAAGGGCGAAGGCCTGGACCTTTACATTGACCAGGGAGGCCATAACCTCTCGGGAGGCCAGCGCCAGAGGCTGGCCATAGCCAGAGCCCTGGTGAGAAAGCCGGAAATACTGATTATGGACGACAGCGCTTCAGCTCTGGATTATGCCACGGACGCCAGGCTGAGAAAGGCCATACAGGAGAATACCGGGGATATGACCGTATTCATTGTATCACAGCGGGCAACTACCATTAAGGGCGCGGATACCATCCTGGTGCTGGACGAGGGACGTCTGGCCGGCATGGGCACCCATAAGGAGCTTCTTAAGGACTGCCAGGTATACAGGGAGATCTGTCTGTCACAGCTTTCAAAGGAGGAGGTGGAACGGGATGAGCAGTAAGAAGGGATTGGACAATAAAAGGAGCAGGGAGACCCTGAAACGAATTCTTAAATATATCAGCCAGTACAAGTGGAGCGTCATCCTGTCTCTGCTCCTGGCCTTTATCACGGTGGCCCTTACCCTGTACGTGCCTATCCTGACAGGCCGGGCCGTGGACCATATAGTTTCAGCCGGGCATGTGGATTTCGCCGGGTTAAGGGGAATCCTTATGAGGATAATGGGAGCAGTGGCTGTTACGGCCGTTTCCCAGTGGCTCATGAACCATATCAACAACATCATAACCTACCGGGTTGTGAAGGATATCCGGACCAGGGCTTTCAACCATCTGGAGGTGATGCCTCTAAGCTATATAGATGTCCACCCATCCGGTGATATTATAAGCCGGATTATAGCGGACATAGACCAGTTCTCAGAGGGCCTTCTCATGGGATTTACCCAGCTGTTTACAGGAGTTCTGACCATAGCGGGCACGCTGCTGTTCATGCTTTCCATCCAGCCTGTCATCACGGCGGCGGTGGTGGTGCTGACGCCTATATCCCTGTTTGTGGCCAGCTTTATCGCCAAAAAGACGTTTGTCATGTTCCGCAAGCAGTCAGAGACCAGGGGCGAGCTCACCTCCCTGACCGATGAGATGCTGGGCAATATGAAGGTGGTTCAGGCCTTCGGATATCAGGAGGAGGCACACAAGCGGTTTGAGGAGATTAATACACGTCTGGCCAGATACAGCCTGAGGGCAACCTTTTTCTCATCCATAACCAACCCGGCCACCCGGTTTGTAAACAGCCTGGTCTATGCTGCCGTGGGTATCGCAGGCGCCTATGGGGCTATCCGGGGATTCATCACAGTGGGACAGCTGACCAGTTTCCTGAGCTATGCCAACCAATACACAAAGCCCTTTAATGAGATATCAGGTGTGGTGACAGAGCTGCAGAATGCCCTGGCGTCCGCTGCCCGCGTGTTTGAGCTGATTGATGAGAAAACCATCATAGAGGACAGGGAGGACGCAAAGGTACTGCGCGACGCAAAGGGCAGCGTGGAGCTTAAGCAGGTTTGCTTCTCCTATACGCCGGAGAAAAAGCTGATTGAGGATTTTAACCTTTCGGTACGGCCCGGACAGAGGGTTGCCATCGTAGGACCGACCGGCTGCGGCAAGACCACCATTATCAATCTGCTGATGCGTTTTTACGACGTGGATTCTGGAGCTATCAAGGTGGAGGGAACCGACATACGGGATGTGACCAGGGAGAGCCTGAGGACCAGCTACGGCATGGTGCTTCAGGACACATGGCTTAAGTCAGGTACCATCCGGGACAACATTTCCTATGGACATCCGGAAGCATCTGAGGAAGAGATCATCCGGGCAGCCAGGCAGGCTCACGCCCATGGATTTATCATGCGGATGCCGGATGGATACGACACCGTTATCAGCGAGGACGGAGGAAACCTGTCCCAGGGACAGAAACAGCTGCTCTGCATTGCCAGGGTCATGCTGTGCCTTCCGCCTATGCTTATACTGGATGAGGCCACATCCTCCATTGACACCAGGACGGAGATAAGGGTGCAGAAGGCCTTCGCGCAGATGATGGAGGGCAGAACCAGCTTTATTGTGGCTCACAGACTGTCCACCATCCGGGAGGCGGATGTGATTCTGGTCATGCGGGACGGTAAGATTGTGGAAAAGGGTAAGCATGAGGAGCTTCTTGGGATGAATGGTTTTTACGCGGATATTTACAATGCGCAGTTTGTGAGAGAGTAGTACGCAGGGAATGATGTAAGAGAAGAGGGCGGGCATATGGGAGAGGGAAGCCTGATTGCAGCTGTCAACATGAACACCTTTGTGGAGCAGGGAGAGCTGGTGCCGGGAGGGTTTACCGGTCTGGCCAAGCTGATTCAGAGAATCGGCCTCAGCTTCTATGATGTTCAAATATCATTCACAGTTCTGAATGTGCTTTTTAACGCGGTTCCGGCCGTGTTCGCCTACCGGCTGGTGGGAAAGAAATTTACTATCCTGTCCTGTATCTGCCTGCTGACAGTGTCAGTTCTGGTGGATGAGCTGCCGGTGGTCCCCATCACCGTAAGGGAACAGTGCCCGGATACCTTTGTGAACGTTATCAATTCCAGCGACGTGGTGGGGAATTTTTACATACAGCCCCTGGAGTGATCGCTCTCTGGGATGGGCTGCATCTTAATGGAATCTTTAGCTGACATTTTCCCAATCTTTATGTATAATAGTCCTTGAAACAAATCAATATATGTAATATGAAGGAGGAATCATTTACCATGGAATCTGACCCTGAAGCGGCCAATATTTTATTCCAAATCACAATCTTAGTCATCCTGACATTAATCAATGCATTCTTTGCAGGCTCGGAGATGGCTGTGGTATCTGTCAACAAGAACAAGATCCACCGCCTGTCCGAGCAGGGCAACAAAAACGCAGCGCTCATAGAGCGTCTGATGAAGGACTCAACTATTTTCCTGTCCACCATCCAGGTGGCTATCACCCTGGCGGGTTTTTTCTCCAGTGCGTCGGCGGCTACCGGTATCGCCCAGGTGCTGGCGGTGCGGATGGCCCAGTGGAACGTACCCTACAGCCAGACCCTGGCAGGAGTTGCGGTGACCATCATCCTGGCTTATTTTAACCTGGTGTTCGGTGAGCTGGTGCCTAAGCGGATTGCCCTGCAGAAAGCGGAGGCCTTCAGCCTGTTCTGCGTACGACCCATTTATTATATATCACGTATCATGAATCCCTTTATAAAGCTGCTTTCACTGTCCACCAGCAGCTTCCTGAAGCTGATTGGCAAGCACAATGAGAACCTGGAGACAGATGTGTCCGAGGAAGAAATCAAGTCCATGCTGGAGACGGGAAGCGAGGCAGGCGTGTTCAATGACATTGAGAAGGAGATGATTACGTCAATATTTTCCTTTGATGATAAGATGGCCAAGGAAGTGATGGTGCCCAGACAGGATATGGTGGCCCTGGATATCAATGAGCCCCTTGAGGAATTCCTGGATGAGATTCTGGAATCCATGCATTCCAAGATTCCTGTGTACGAAGGGGAGATTGACAACATCATAGGCATTTTGTCCACAAAGGCGCTGACCATTGAGGCCAGGAGGACTTCCTTTGATAAACTTGATGTCCGCGCTCTTTTAAAGCCGGCCTGTTTTGTGCCGGAGAACCGCAGAACAGACGCCCTGTTCCGGGAGATGCAGGCAAATAAGATTAAACTGGCGATTCTGATTGACGAATACGGCGGCGTGTCCGGCATGGTGACTCTGGAGGATCTGATTGAGGAGATCGTGGGTGATATCCATGAGGAATACGAGGAGGAGGAGCCGGAGCTTACGGAGTTGGAGCCTCATAAGGTTTACCGGGTGTCAGGCGGCATTACCCTGTTTGATTTGAAGGAGGAAATGCATCTGCATATGGACAGCTCCTGTGATACCCTGTCCGGATACTTAATGGAACAACTGGGGTATATACCGTCCCGGGAACAGCTTCCCCTGACAGTGGTTACACCGGAAGCTGATTATGAGATATTGGAAATGGAAGACAGAGTCATAGAATGGGTGAAGCTGACCCTTAAGGAGACAAAGAAAGAACAGGAAGAATGATGTACAGGGCATGGTACAAAGGAGGGAAAGTGAATGAGTTTTCTGTTGGAAGGCATTACGGCGGTAACCTGGCAGCAGGCAGTCATGTATGTGGTGGGAATTATCTTGATTTGGCTGGCGGTTAAGAAGGAATATGAGCCTTCGCTTCTTCTGCCTCTGGGCTTTGGCGCCATACTGGTAAACCTGCCGTATTCCGGCGTGGTGGACCAGATGGTACAGGGAAAGATACCTGCGGCCGGAATCATAGAATGGCTGTTCAAGACAGGTATCGAGGCCTCGGAGGCCATGCCAATCCTGCTTTTTATCGGAATTGGCGCCATGATTGATTTCGGACCATTGCTGAGCCAGCCGGTACTGTTTTTGTTCGGGGCGGCGGCCCAATTCGGAATCTTTGCAGCCATCCTCATTGCGTGTCTTATGGGGTTTGATCTGAGGGATGCCGCCTCAATCGGCATCATTGGAGCTGCGGACGGACCCACCTCCATCCTGGTATCCCAGGTTCTGGGGTCCGGGTACATCGGCCCCATAGCGGTGGCGGCCTATTCCTATATGGCCCTGGTTCCCATTATCCAGCCCTTTGCCATACGGCTGGTGACCACCAGGAAGGAGCGCCGCATCCATATGGAGTATAATCCCAAGAGTGTGAATAAACAGCTGCGCATTGCATTTCCCATCGCCGTGACTATCATAGTGGGCCTGATATCACCCCAGTCCGTGGCCCTGGTGGGCTTCCTCATGTTCGGAAACTTACTTCGGGAATGCGGTGTCCTGGGAAGCCTGAGCCAGACGGCCCAGAATGAGTTTGCCAATATAATTACCCTGCTCCTGGGCATCACCATCTCGTTCAGCATGAGGGCAGAGCAGTTTGTGAACCCGGCCACATTGATGATTATGGCCCTGGGTCTGGTGGCCTTTGTATTCGACACCGCCGGCGGCGTGCTTTTTGCCAAGCTGATAAATGTATTCCTCAAGATGGCGGGTAAGAAACCAGTGAATCCCATGATTGGAGGCTGCGGCATATCCGCATTCCCCATGTCCTCCAGGGTGGTACAGAAGATGGCTGCCAGGGAGGAGCCGGGCAATATCATACTGATGCAGGCTGCCGGCACCAATGTATCAGGCCAGGTGGCATCGGTTATTGCCGGCGGACTGGTCATCAGCATCGTGTCCCAGTATCTGTAGGGCGGCAAAAATGAAGTTTCAAACAGGCTCTGGAGCCGGCAGCAAAGGAGGAGGCGTATGAATATGGAACACGTAGGGATTGCCCTGGAAATTATGGGAAAGGGCATGGGCGGAATCTTTGCGGCCATTATCATCATCATGGCCGCAGTGATGGTATTGGGCCGAATAACGAAGGACCATAAGGACGATAAAGAATAATTGTCCGGGAGAAGAGAATAAACAGGAAGAAATGTTTTCAGGAAACGGGTAGCTTGCGGGCTATGCCGTTTCTCCGTTTTGCAGGTCATTCAGCAAAGACGCTGGGAGTATTCCCGCAAGGTCATAGGAAATACCGCCTTTACTTTTGCCAAAGTTTTGAGAAAATTTTTTCAAAAAGTTTACCTTGTTTCCTACTACGGGGAAGTCGGGGAAATGCCAACATCAAACATTACAATCTTGCAAAATTTATAATCTATGGTAGAATAAAACCCTATACTATAACACCAGACTTTTCGACTATGATATTCTTTGGGGTGAATGGAGACGAAAAACAATGAACACGTACAAAACCGCGGAAGTTGCCGCAATCATTGGCATACACCCGAATACGGTTCGCTTATATGAAAAGCTGAAATTGATACCAAAGCCGGAACGTCTGGCAAACGGCTATCGTGTATTTACAGAATTTCATGTAATGCAATGTAAGTTAGTGCGGATTGCATTTCAAGTAGAGATATTGCAGAATGGATTAAGAAAGAAAATAGCTCAAATGATTACAGTTGCGGCAACAAAAGATTTTGATACTGCAATCATACTCACAAAAGACTACTTAAAACAACTTCAACAGGAACGCAATCATGCTGAGGAAGCGATTGAGATTGTAAAAACAATTTTGGCGGGGAATGAAAGTGAAAACACACAATGTCTGAAACGTAAGGAAGTATCGGAAATCCTTGAGATTTCTATGGACGCTCTGAGAAATTGGGAAATGAATGGCTTGCTTACCGTCAAGCGAAAAGATAACGGGTATCGTGTATATACGGATGGGGATATACAGCGTCTAAAAATTATTCGTTCATTAAGATGTGCAAACTATTCTTTAGAAGCAATCTTACGATTGCTGCAACAATTATCCAAAAATCCCGATACAGATATTCGTGCTGCGCTGAACACACCAAAACAGACAGATGATATTATTTCTGTCTGCGACAGGTTAATCGTATCTCTTTTATCAGCGGAAAGAAATGCAAACACTCTTTTACAAATGCTTAAAGAAATGCAGATAAAATTTTTATAACCCTACACTTTGCCACCAATGTTCCCATTGGTGGTATTCTTTTTTCACGAAAACAAAGGAGGTTTTAACTATGCAAACTGCAATCAAAGTAGAGCAGTTGTCAAAAGCCTATGACAATCTGCTTGCAGTAGACAAAATCAATCTGTCCGTCAAGTGTGGCACTGTTTACGGGCTTCTTGGTGCAAACGGTGCGGGTGACCGTGTTATAATAAGACCAAGTTAGCAAGGAACCCAATGAAATCAAGGGTTTGCGGCTACTTTGGTCTTAATTTATTATACCACAATCGAACTGCCTTTTCATTAAAAATCCAGTGTCGTTTTCCAAAGAGTGGGATATTTTTAGGGCTGGGGCCGCATCCGGGTGGTTTGGGACCTGCTTATACTTAGTCCTATTCCAAATATCCTTTTCTTTTGCTTCGTCCGAAGTAAAAACTCTCTTTCGGGAGGACAGCGCTGTTAAAAATAAATGAATATAGAGGACTAAGTGAAGCAACTTTGTTAGCTGATCTTAGTCCTCTTATGCATTTTAGGAGGAAAAGGGTATGCAGATACTATTTATTGTGATTATTTTTTTGATAGTGTTGCCAATGGTCGTAAGTATTGCATTGGCTGTGACAGCAAAGAAATCAGACGAAAGATTACGCATCATCTGTACTTCTCTTGAGAAGAAGGGAAGGTGAGAGTGATGCGGGAGTATACGACAGGAAATCGAATCGTAGATGCAAGTGCCGAAATCAGTATTACCGGCAACATTACACCACAAGCATGGTACAAAACGATTGTTAAAGAGACGGGAAAACCGCATTTGGCTGCAATCGTGATATTATCAGATATTGTCTATTGGTATCGCCCTACTGAATTGAGAGACGAAAGCACTGGACAGATTATTGCTATTCGTAAAAAATTTAAAGCCGATTTACTTCAGAGGAGTTATCAACAAATTGCGGAACAGTTTGGTTTGAGTAAAAAAGAAGCTACTAATGCAATTATCTTTTTGGAGAAATTAGGCGTGATAAAAAGAGTATTTAGGACAATCAACTTGAATGGACTTGTTGTAAATAATGTACTGTATATTGAGCTGATTGTTGAAAGACTGAAAGAATTAACGTATCCGCACTGTTATGACACCCCTATCCCTTCTGTGGGAGACCGGGGGGAAGACATTGTGGAGGAAATTGCTGAAGGACAGTGCTTTACTGTGAATAATAGTGAGATGGCAGTCTTTTGTGAGGGAGCTGTCTCTCCCAAAAGGGAGAGGGTGTCTCCCAAAGAAGAGATACCTGCCACGCCGCAAAATAGCAGGTGCCACTTTTCAGAAGGTACAGCACTATCTGGTAACAGGCAGACAAATACAGATATTAACACAGATATTTCAACTACAGATTATACCAATCCTTTCCAGTCCTATCAGAACACGTTACAGGCATTTAGAGAAAAGATTGGATATGATGCGATATGTATTGATCGTCCCTTTGATGTTGACCGTCTGGATGAAATTGTGGGAATTGCGGTTGACGTACTGACTTCAACGAAGGATACGGTTCGTATTAACCAGGAAGAAAAGCCAACAGCCATTGTTAAATCGGTGTTCTGGAAATTAGATATGTTTAGAATACAGTTTATTTTAAACAGTCTGTCAGAGACGAAAACAAAAATCAGGAATATGCGGGCAGTGCTGCTAACCGCCTTATATAATGCGACATTCACATTAAGCAATTCCGTTATGAATCAAGTGGTGATGAATGGTGACATCTCCCCTGAATATGTATGAGTAAAGGAGGGTGATGTACAGTAACCAGGGTTAGACAGTTACGCATAGAGAAGAATTTGACACAGTGGGAATTGGCGGACAAGCTGGGTATCAGTCTCCGCACATATCAGAGAATTGAATACGGGCAACAAAAGCCGTCCTATAAAGTCATTTTAGTCTTGCAAAAGATATTTAATGAGAATATTGAATCTATCCTGCAGGAACTATAACTGCCAAATAAGAAGTGGAGGAAATGTATGTTTGATATTAACAAATTGAAGGTAATGGACATAGTATTTGCCGATGAAGCACATGAGCGCTTCTTTTATGAAAAGGTGCGGGAACTTCCGAATTCGCACAGGGACAGTGAAGAGATTGCTATGATATATACTCTTGGTATCTGTGACAAGACAAGGACAGCTTTTTCAAAAATTGTGGATCAAAAAACTTTACAGGTGAACCCGTTGGTTTTATTCGCAGAGTGGCAGACCTCAGATTCTGTGAAGGTGACGCGGCTGGCGATAAACCTCTATACCGGATTTTCGCAGGAAGTAAAACGGGACGATTCAATAGAAGGGTATCGTATAGGGGAAGCTAGTTCGGATTATGCTGTTGATTTAATCTTTGATTGCCCATATGCAAAATATTTTCTGGAAGCCGTTAAACTGCGTTATGACATATAGAAGAGGTAGAAACGATGAAAATGTATAAGATTGACCAAATCATGGAGTTATTACAGTTAGGAAAGGAATCGGAAGATTGTTATGTGGGTTTTGAGAACAATGACAAGGGAAATCTTGTTATTACATTAAAGGAACATGCACCAGATTGGGAAGATGATGAGGGCTTCGGAGAAGCGGTTGAGGAAGTTGAGCTTTTAGAACATTCTGGAGAATATTAAACATAAGGAGGAAATAGTCATAATGGATAGAGAAATACTTGGAATCGACCATGGTAACAGACAGATGAAAACAGCGAATACCGCATTTTTGTCTACAGTGACACAGAATAAGGTGAAACCCAGTAATCTAAATCAAACTTTGGAATTTAAAGGGAAGTATTACTCAATCGGTGGCAGTAGGGAAGATGTGGATACAAAAGTTGATAAAACCGTGGACGATGATTACTATATTCTCACATTGGCGTCACTTGCCGCCGAATTGAAAGCCAGAGGTAAGAATCAGGCGGCGGTCAGGCTGGCCACAGGATTACCGCCGAGGTGGTATGAATCGCAAATGAAAGCATTCAGGAAATACTTGGGCAGGGAGCGGGAGTTATCTTTCCGTTATCAGGGAGAGGAGTTCAATGTCTTTCTGGAAGGCGTCAGTGTATATATGCAGGGTTTTGCCGCAATAACAGATCTATTGGCAGAGACACAGGGAAAATCCTGTCTTCTGGTAGATATTGGAGGGGGAACCGTTGATGGTGTTCCAATAGAAAATATGCGCCCCAGTGGAGCACAGCCTATCATAGATAATAACGGTACAATAAAGTGTATATCCAATGTAAACGAGGCATTAATGGCAGAGTTTGGGGAAAAAGCCAAACCATATATCATTGAAACGATAATGCGGACAGGCACATATGCGGGTGACGAAGCATATCTTCGTGTAATCCGAAAGGCATTGAACCAATATACGGAATACATTTATAATCTGATAAAAAAGCATGGTTACAATCTGCATTTGGAAAAAATAATCTTTATGGGCGGAGGAGCCGCAATCATGCAGAATTTTGGTGATAACGAGGGTAAGGATGTAATCTGCATTCCGGATATACATGCAAATGCAAGAGGATATGAGGAAACCTTAAAGAGCATATGGAAGGCCAGGCAGAACATGGCCGGTTAAGGAGGCCATAAATGGATGATAAATAGGCCGGTTAAGGAGGCCATAAATGGATGATAAATATGTTACAACGCTTCGGCTTTATAAAAATAACCCGGCACATTTCCAGGCACTTACTTGTCTGGAAGAGTACAATCGGGAGCTGTTTACTTCTCAAAATGACTATATTGCCGAGGCGGTAATCTATTATTCAGAGTATTTGAAACAGAAAGCTGAATATGAGAAACTGGAAAATACCCTTTCAAATATAAGAGAGCAAGAAGATTACTTCCGTGAACTGACAAAACGT
>Ga0137302_10629_pt1 | contig 12763 bp, 10 predicted proteins | sample Ramsor2O_GlcNAcB_FD_97184 | JGI IMG/M metagenome (GOLD analysis project Ga0137302, IMG submission 97184) | Mouse cecal microbial communities from Vienna, Austria - N-Acetylglucosamine amended with D2O_GlcNAcB | ecosystem: Host-associated > Mammals > Digestive system > Large intestine > Cecum... | reverse complement strand
CCGTCGACGGTCAACTTGCCTCGCCCTACGTCGACCAATGTCCCGACAACCGCACGAACCATATTCCGGAGGAAACGGTCGGCAGTAATGACAAATGTATGTCGTGAGGAATCGCCCGCCACGGTTTCAATCCACTCGGCGCGGGTGACACGGCATATATTTGTCTTTGCGTCGGAATGCAGTTTTGCAAATGATGTGAAGTCATCGACCTCAAGAAGCATGGATGCCGCCCTGTTCATTGCATCGAAATCAAGCCCGGCGACAGGTTCCTGCCATGCAAGAGCATAGAGAAACGGTGAGCGTCCGCTGTATGTATAATAATGATACGTACGCGATACAGCGTCGAAGCGCGCGTGCGCGTCGTCATGTACAGGTATTATGTCGTAGACTGCGATATCGGGACCAAGCATCGAGCACAGCGCACGCACCATTCCTGCACGGTCGGCAATCTCGCGGCAGGTGTCGAAATGCGCCATCATCATTGAGGCATTTACTCCGGTATCCGTGCGTCCGGCCCCTACAACAGGCGTAGGCTCGCGCAGTAATGCAGACAACGCTTTCTCTACCGACTCCTGCACACTGACAGCATTTGGTTGTATCTGCCATCCGTGGTATGGAGCGCCACGGTAGGCAAGTTTCATAAAGTAGCGCACGCCGTCGGTCAGTCTTTTTCGAGATATGTATATCCATACAGTCCCGAACGGTATTTGCTCAGGAACTCACGACCCTCTTCGGGAGAAATCTTGCCGTTTTTCATCGATGATGTAACCCATGTCTCAACATTCCTCACAAGGCGTTTCGGATTATATTGCACATAGTCAAGCACCTCGTCTACTGTCTCGCCATAGATAATCTGGTCGATTTCATAGCGATCTTTGTAGACACTTATATGCACGGCATTGGTATCTCCGAAGAGATTGTGCATGTCGCCGAGAATCTCCTGATAGGCTCCGACAAGGAATACACCGATATAATATGGTTCCTTTTCGCGGAGAGGATGCACGGGCAATGAGTTAGAGTTGCCGTGTGAAGAGATGAAGTTGGCAATCTTCCCGTCGGAATCACATGTGATATCCTGAAGAGTAGCCGTGCGGGTAGGCTTTTCGTCGAGACGGGATATCGGCATTATCGGAAACACCTGGTCGATAGCCCATGAGTCGGGAAGAGACTGAAACAGGGAGAAATTGCAAAAATACTTGTCGGGGAGCATTTTTGATATCTTGCGCAACTCTTCAGGAGCATGCTTAAGCGTACTTGCGATATCGCCTACTTCTCGTGCGATAGACCAAAAGAGTTTTTCAACCTGCGCCCGCGAACGAAGGTCAAGCATTCCGAGGCTGAACAGGTCGAGCGCCTCCTCCCTTATCTGAAGAGAATCGTGCCAGCTTTCGAACATACGCGGCTGATTGAGCTTGTCATATATATCGTAGAGCTCTCTTACAAGTTCGTGGTCATCGGGTCCGGCCTCCTCGCGATCATCCCATGCCGGTAGAGACGTTGCAGCCAAAGCCTCAAATATAAGCACCGAATGATGGGCGGTAAGCGAACGGCCGCTCTCGGTAATGATATTGGGTTGCTTCAGACCATTTTTCACACACGCATCCACAAGCGCCGACACAGAGTCGTTGGCATACTCCTGGATTGAATAGTTCATCGAACTCTCACTTGACGACGAGCGAGTGCCGTCATAGTCCACACCCAGACCTCCTCCGATATCAATAAAGTCGATATTGTAGCCAAGACGTGAAAGCTGTACATAGAACTGTGTAGCCTCACGCAAAGCATTCTTTATACGGCGAATCTTGGTAATCTGGCTTCCGATATGGAAATGTATCAGCTTAAGGCACTCCTTCATCTTGTGACGTTCAAGAAAATCGAGTGCGGTGAGGAGTTCCGACGAGTTGAGCCCGAATTTAGACTGATCGCCGCCTGATTCCTCCCATTTTCCGGAACCGGAACTGGACAGTTTGATTCGCATGCCTACGTTCGGCGATATGCCAAGACGCTTCGACACCTCGGCGATAGCCTGCAACTCATTGAGTTTCTCTACCACCAGATATATGTTGCGACCCATCTTCTGTGCAAGCAGCGCAAGCTCGATATACTCGTTGTCCTTATATCCGTTGCATATGATAAGGGCATTTTCGGCTATATTGGTAGCAAGCACAGCATGAAGCTCAGGCTTGGAGCCTGCCTCAAGACCGATATTGAATTTCTTACCATGACTCACAATCTCCTCAACTACCTGCCGCATCTGATTTACCTTGATGGGATAGATAATGAAATTTTTGGCCTCGTAGCCATACTCATCCGCAGCCAGGCGGAAGCATCGTGAGATTTTCTCGACACGGTTGTCGAGAATGTCGGGAAAACGCAAAAGCACAGGCGCGGCCACATCCCTTACCTGTAGCTCGTCAAGCACATCCTTAATATCCACCGCCGCACAACCCTCGCGAGGCGTTACGGCCACGTGACCTTTCTCGTTGATGGAGAAATACTTCATACCCCATCCGGTGATATTATACAGCTCCGCGCTGTCCTCGATACGCCATTTTCTCATTGGCAGAAAACGTATATTTAATTAATAATTATTTAACACACAAAGTTAATACATTTTTTCCATACAACATTCTGAGGTATATTCAAAATTTAGCGGAGTCGTCTTATTCTACCTAAATTAATATATTTAACATTTTATTGCAATTTTATCCACCCTAAAATGCTGTATTGATAGGAAAAAAAAGTAATTTTGTGTTGTCGAATGTCAAAGTGGAGCCAGGTCGCGACAGACCCGTCTTCCTTGGCGCGGCAAGCCATCTGCTCAACACTAATTACCAATACATTTATCACATCATGAACAGCAAAGTATGCTATTCAATCATCCTCGCCGGCACCGTGATGCTTACCGGTTGCGGCAAGAAGATGAATCAGTTCAAGTCCGACTACTTCTCGGTAAATCCCAATCCTCTTGAAGTAGTAGGTGACAAAGTTCCCGCAACTGTTACCGGCAATATTCCGGCCAAGTTCTTCCAGAAGAACGCCGAGGTGACCGTAACTCCTTACCTTGAATTCAACGGAATGGAAGTAGCTTCCGCTCCCTACACTTTCCAGGGCGAGAAAGTACGCGGTAACAACCCGGTAATCAATTACAACAACGGAGGCTCTGTCACTATTCCCGTACAGTATGTATACAACCCCGAGATGAACCGCAGCGATCTTACTCTTGCGTTCACCGTGCGTCAGGGCAACAAGCAGTATGCACTTCCCCGCGTGAAAGTGGCCGAAGGCGTTGTGGCTACCGCAGCCATCGCCGATGCCGGCACTGTGACACCCGCCATCGCAAACGACAAGTTCCAGCGCATCATCAACGAAAAATACGACGCCGACATCAAGTTCCTCATCAACCAGGCCAACCTGCGCAAGGGTGAACTCGGCTCCAAGTCTATGCTTGACCTCCACAAAGAACTCGTGGAAGCCAACGACGACAGCCGCCGCGAAATCAAGGAAATCAACATCAAGTCGACTGCATCTCCCGACGGTGGTGTAAAACTCAACACCAAACTCGCTGAAAACCGCGAGAAGAACACTCTCGCATACATGCAGAAGAGCCTCAAGAAGGACAATATCACCGAATTCGGCGAACTTACCGCCAACTTCACTCCTCAGGACTGGGAAGGCTTCCAGAAGCTCGTTGCCGCCAGCAACATCCAGGACAAAGACCTTATCCTCAGCGTACTCTCCATGTACAAGGATCCCGAACAGCGCGAGAAGGAAATCCGCAACCTCAGCTCGGTATTTGACCAGCTCGCCGAGACTATCCTTCCCCAGCTCCGCTACTCACGCATCACTGCCTCTATCGATGTTATCGGCAAGAGCGACGAGGAAATCATGAACATCTTCCTCTCCAACCCCAAGGCTCTCACTGTCGACGAGCTCCTCTATGCCGCCACACTCACCGACGACAACAACAAGCGCCTCCAGATTTACGACAAGGCTGTAGAGCTCTACCCCAACGACTACCGCACATACAACAACCTCGGTATGTGCCAGTATATCGACAAGGACTACGAGGCTGCAGCCGCCAACTTCGCACAGGCCGCCAAACTTGCTCCCAACGCACCCGAATCGCAGATGAACCTCGGTCTGGTATCTCTTCTCAACCAGAACTACAAGGACGCATCCTCTAAATTCGGCAATGCAGCCGGCGTAGATGCCCTTGGCGATGCTCTCGGAGTATATTACCTCAAGCAGGGCGACTACAACTCGGCAGTACGCGCTTTCGGCGACAGCAAGACCAACAATGCCGCTCTTGCCCAGATTCTCAACAAGGACTACAGCAAGGCAAAGAATACACTCGCCGGCGTAAAGAATCCCGATGCTACAACATTCTACCTTACTGCTGTACTCGGTGCCCGCACTAACAACAACAACATGGTGTACAACAACCTGCGTCAGGCTGTAAAACTCGACAACAACATGCTCAAGCGTGCTCAGAACGACCTCGAGTTTGCCAACTTCAACCTCAGCGCACTCTGATAATATTATATCATAGTCAAAAAATAAGCCCGGCCAACATGGTCGGGCTTATTTTTGCTTGTCACTCTATCTGATTACGAATTATATCACTTCCCTTCGCATGAGCATCCGCAACCTCCGCCGGCCTTAGCCTTTATACTCTTCTTAAAGGCATCGAGAGCAGGAGCAAAAGCCTTGATAATCTCATTGTCAGGATACTTCTTGGCGACATGATGAAGCAGACGCAGACCGATGACAAGCTCCCTGGAATGCTTGTCAGAGAACATACCGGTTGCCTCAAGTTTCTTCACCATAACAGCTAAATCATGATGACCTCCGAAGTTGAAGTTCATAACTTCCTGGATTTTACCATCCTGTACCTCAGTGATATTGAAATGATAAGATTTCTTTTCTTTGTCCATAATAATAGAATTAGAGTTTTACCTTGTTTATATTCACTTTCAGATAAAAAAACGACTGTGACGACAGTTAGGTTGAAATAAAAAAGCCAAAGAAATTATAATCTATATTAACCCTCTATGGAATAATATCGATTATCAGTATCGACATACATCACAGGTTTTACCAAACGATTCATTGTATAATCGGGGTATACTTTGTAACTTTGCACATGCATTTTGAAGATCTTGATTTAAGCGACGACATACTCGACGCAATTTATGCGATGCACTTCGACGAGTGCACCCCCATACAGGAACAGGCTATACCTCTTGTACTGGAAGGACACGACCTTATAGCGATAGCACAGACCGGAACCGGCAAGACAGCCGCCTACCTGCTGCCGGTAATTGACCTTCTCGCCGACCTGCCGGCGCCCGCCACAGGAGTAAACTGTATCGTGATGGCTCCGACCAGAGAACTTGCACAGCAGATTGAGCAGCAGATGGACGGATTTTCATATTACCTCCCTATATCATCGCTCGCAATCTATGGCGGCACCGACGGAGCCACATTCGCACGCCAGCAAAGGGCAATGAAAGAAGGCACCGATGTAGTCATCGCCACTCCCGGCCGTCTCCAGGCTCTGTTGCAGATGGGCGGAATCGACCTTAGCCAGGTAAAATACTTCATACTTGACGAAGCCGACAGAATGCTTGACATGGGATTCTATGACGATATCATGCGCATAGCCACCCAACTTCCGTCAGAGCGACAGACACTACTGTTCTCGGCCACAATGCCACCGCGCATACGGAAACTCGCCAAAGATATCCTGCGCAATCCAGCTGAAGTGAAGATTGCCCCGTCAAGACCTGTAGAAAAAATCGTACAGTCGGCCGTAATGTGTGGTGACAATCAGAAGGAAAGCATCCTCCGACAACTGCTTAAGGAGCGCCATGGCTCAAAAGTAATCGTATTCGCATCGTCCAAACTCGGAGTGCGCGATCTCACACGCTCACTGCGCAGGGCAGGCATAAAAGCGGCAGAGATACACTCCGATCTCGGACAAAAGGAACGAGATGACACTATCCACGATTTCAGAGCCGAACGCCTGGATGTGCTCGTAGCCACCGACCTTCTGGCCCGCGGCATAGATATCGACGATATATCCATGGTTGTAAACTACGATGTGCCGCGTGAACCCGAGGATTATGTACACCGCATCGGACGCACAGGCCGCGCCAACGCCGAGGGAATGGCCGTAACAATCGTTTCTCCTCGCGACCGACGTGCATTCTCCCGGGTAGAGTCGACTCTAAAAATAAAGATTCCTCTCGAAGACCTTATCCCCGGCGCAGACACCGGGCGCAGCGACCGCAACAGCGGAGACCGCCGTCAGAACAAAGAACGCAATACACATCGCCGCGGACAAAAAGGAAAAGACGGAAGGAATAAACCATCACCGGACACTATCGGCGATACGCCCAATGGCCAACCTGCAATATCCGACCAGACAACGGGCAACAACGGAGCCGACAATAAGAAGAAACCTCGCAATCGACGTTATAAGCCCCGCCGCCGTCCATCCGACGGCAACAACAGAAGCAGCAAGGATGCATAAATATCTCTAAAAACAAAGCGGAGAACGTAAGGTTTCATCTACGTTCTCCGCTTTGTTTTTAGAGATATTACGACGTTATCCGAAGTTTTTAGAAAGGAAGGTCGTCGTTTGGTTCCGGACTAAGATCAGGCATTGGAGCTGCAGGTGCTGACGGTGCGCCATATGCAGGAACGGCAGATGCCGGCATACCACCGGGAGCCGCAGGTGCGGCCACAGGCTCTACTTTCCATCCGTCGATAGATGTAAACCAACGGCCATTGTATTCACGGCTATTGATATCAAAGCTAAGACGGATCTCATCACCGACATTGAGAGGATACTGATCGGCACGGTCACCAAACAGTACGAAAAACACTTTCTTGGGATATGTCTCGTGCGTTTCAAGCACATACTCACGCTTCTTCCAGTTATTGCCGGCACGCGAAACGCCCGACTGCTCCGGAAGAGCCAATATGATTTTGCCTTCTACTTCCATTTTGTATATATTATTATATTTTAATGATTCTGAAATGAACCGAATATCTTGTCAAAGTTAGTCAATTTCACTTCGAGCCACAAATTTTGGCCTTACAAATTGCTCACTTTTTATCTATGCCTATGTATTGTAACATTGTGTATAGGTCACTCTGTAACGCCGGAAAACCACGGAAGAGGCGCGGGAGACGTAAATATTTTATCACAAAGCCGGCTGTAAAGCCTCCTGGCCTTGGAATCGTTGCCGACTACATGCTCGGCCCTGAAAAATACCACACCACTCACGCCGTTCATTTTTCTGGCCTTCGCTATCTGATCAACAATTACATCATCGCTCCATCCCGCGTCCATCATCTTGTAAGCGGCAAGTCCGGCCGCCACAGGAGCCGAATTGGCCGCCTCGCGCACCCATGTCTCAAGATTTACAGAATAACCGAATTTTTCATCCCAATACATCTGTGGGGCGATAAAGTCATGATGACCTGAAGAAATCCATTCAACCGGATCCTGATAAAACGAATCGTAGGCAGTGGAATTCCGCAATTTTCCGACATTCTTATATGTGCCGATAGGCGCCGACCCTACCATCATCTCGGGTCGCTCTTCAGCAACCATATCATACAATTCAGCGACAAAACTATTGAGATTAGTACGCCGCCACTCGGCAAGCGACATATGTTTAGGCGCATATCTTTTATATGTACGGCTGTCGGGAAAATCCGCGCCGGGATAACGGGTATAGTCAAGACTCAGCCCATCGAAATCATAGGCGCGCACAAGTTCACGATAAAGACCTACAAGCCATTTGCGGTTATCGGGCACTCCCGGGTCAAGCCACATTGTGCCGTGATAGCTCACACAATATTTCCGTCGTGACTGTCCGGGATGCTTAACTGCATTATCCTTGTATCGGGCGATGTGTGACGATGAGCCCATACGGAAGGGGACTATCCATGCATGACATTCCATACGACGTTTATGACACTCATCTATGACAAAGCGACACACATCAAAATCAAGAGCCGAACTGCCGTTGCCTGTAACGGCTTCCATAGCGGGCTCACGGCGCGACTTCCAGAGCACATCACCGTTGGCCTGCACCTGAAACAGAACAAGATTGAAATGCGCCTTCTCCAATCTGTCAAGCATATCTACAAGAGCCTTCTTCTGCGCCTCGGCACCTTTTTCACCACGCGGCCAATCGAGACCGCCATTGGTGGTAAGCCATACACCTCTTACTTCGGGAGATACCGCAGGATTCTCAGCAACCGCCGTCACCCCACCGACTACCAGAAGTACAAGCGCAATCATGGCTGCCGACACTACATTAAGAGCGGCAGCCATGATATTGACAATGCGGTATTTATACGTAGCCACGGATGATGCCTCGCTTGGCATTGCGCACGAAAAGAATAATCTCGTCACGCTCTTTTGTGGCGGGAAGTTCGGCCCCGCTGCGGGCTATTGCATTGGAGAAATTCATGCCCGACAGATAGAGATAGCGATAGATTTCCTGAATTTCGCTAATCTGCTCGTTGGTGAAGTTGCGCCGACGCAGACCGATAGAGTTAACACCTGCATATGCAATCGGCTCACGACCGGCCTTTACAAACGGAGGTATATCCTTGTTGACCAAAGCGCCGCCCTGAAGCATCACATGAGGACCGATATGACAGAACTGATGCACAAGAGCACCGCCACCGATTACGGCATAATTGTCGACCTGCACCTCGCCGGCCAGCTGCACGGCATTTGACATGATAACGTTGTCGCCTACCACACAGTCATGAGCTACATGGCAGTAAGCCATAATCAGACAGTTATTGCCGACAACAGTCTTACCCTTGGCTGCGGTTCCACGGTTGACAGTCACAAACTCGCGGATGGTTGTGTTGTCGCCGATGATTGCGGTAGTATCCTCACCTTTGTATTTAAGATCCTGCGGCACGGCGCCGATTACAGCTCCGGGGAATATCGTGCAGTTTTTACCGATACGTGCACCCTCCATGATAGTAACATTGCTGCCGATACGGGTGCCTTCTCCGATTTCCACATTCTGGTCGATAGTGACAAACGGGTCAATCACCACGCTCGGGGCAATCTTGGCGGCCGGATGCACATAGGCTAACGGTTGTTTCATATGTCAGTGTGTTTTATTTATTCTTGATTACCTGAGCCATAAACTCGCATTCGGTAACGATTTTATCGCCTACGAAAGCGTAGCCTTTCATCACGGCGCAACCACGGCGCAACGGAGTCATAAAGCTGACATGGAACAGAAGGGTATCTCCCGGCACAACCTTGTTGCGGAATTTCACATTGTCAATCTTCATGAAATATGTAGAGTATTTCTCGGGATCATCCACAGTGCTCAGCACAAGCAGACCTCCGGTCTGTGCCATAGCCTCAACCTGGAGTACACCGGGCATCACCGGCTCCTGCGGAAAATGACCCTGGAAGAAGGGTTCGTTGCCGCTCACATTCTTCAGACCAACGATGTGGCTGTCGCCGACCTCGATTACCTTATCTACAAGAAGGAAAGGATAACGGTGGGGCAAGAGCTCACGGATACGGTTCACATCCATTACAGGCTCGGCCGACGGATTGTAGAGCGGTGCCTGCACATCCTGACGCTTGATTTCCTTGCGTATCTTCTTTGAGAAAACAGTGTTAAGTGAATGGCCCGGGCGTGTAGCGATGATTTTACCCTTGAGAGGACGTCCAATCAGAGCTATATCGCCAAGCACGTCAAGCAGTTTGTGGCGCGCCGGCTCATTGTCGCAGGTGAGAGGAATGTTGTTGATATATCCGAATTCATTGACATTCTTGTGGGGCACACCCATGAGATCGGCCAGACGGTCGAGCTCATTCTGTTCCATCGGGCTGTCGTAGATTACGATGGCATTGTCGAGGTCACCACCCTTTATAAGGTTGTTCTTGACAAGAGGCTCAACCTCGCGCACGAACACAAATGTGCGGCTTGCGGCAATCTCCTTGGGAAATTCGGCAAGGTTGTCAAGTGTGGCATATTGATTGTTGAGCACAGGAGAGTCAAAATCAATCATCGCATCAATCGAGAAGTCATCGTCGGGCAATACAACAAGTGACGCGCCGGTTGCCTCGTCGCGCACTTCGATTTTCTGGCGCACAATATAGTAGTCTTTCTCCATTGCCTGCTCCTTGACGCCTACTTGTGCGATTTTCTCACAATATTCCTTGGCCGAGCCGTCGAGAATGGGAATCTCAGGGGCATTTACTTTTATCAGACAGTTGTCGATACCGGCTGCATACAGAGCCGCGAGGGCATGCTCGATAGTGCTTATCTTTATGTCGCCTTTAGCCACTACAGTACCACGCTGGGTAGCTATTACATTCTCTGCTACAGCATCAATTACAGGTTCGCCTTCGAGGTCAGTACGCTGTATCTTGTAGCCATGGCCTTCGGGAGCAGGGCAAAACTCGGCGTCAATCATAAGACCGGTATGAAGCCCTTTGCCATGTACCTTAAAGGAATCGTTGAGTGTACACTGTTTCATTTTCGGAATTTATTTCGAGGAGTATAATTTATTAACTTTATTTTCTAATATAATCACCGCATCATGAGCGGTCGGTGTCAGACAGGCGTTTCTCAATATCCGCGACGCGCCGGTACAGAGCCGAGAGATTACGGAGATTGATAGTCTGTCGGGCAAACTCGCCATATTCCACCGCCGGATAACCCATTATGCGGGCGCCATCAGGTGTGCTCTTGCTTATTCCCGACTGTGCTCCAATCTGTACGTTGTCGCCTATATGCAGATGTCCTGCAAATCCCACCTGCCCTCCGACCATACAGCCACGACCGATTTTGGTCGATCCGGCGATACCGCTCTGGGATGCCATTACTGTATTATCGCCTACCTCGCAGTTGTGGGCCACCTGAATGAGATTGTCAAGTTTCACCCCGTTGCCGATACGGGTGCTGCCCATGACAGCGCGATCAATCGCGGTATTGGCACCGATTTCCACATCATCACCGACAACGACATTACCGAGCTGTGGAATCTTATTGTAAACGCCATCTGTAGGAGCGAATCCGAATCCGTCGGCGCCCACTACAGCTCCACTGTGGACAATACAGCGTGAACCAATCTTACAGCCATGATAGACTTTCACTCCGGGATAAAGAACGGTACCCTCCCCTATCTCCACACCGGCTCCTACGAACACCTGCGGGTATATCTTTACGCCCTTGCCGATTTTAGCGCCGGCCGACACATAGGCAAACGCTCCTATATACACATCCTCCGGCAGTTCTACCCCTTCTCCTACAAATGAAGGCTGCTCAATACCCGACGGATGTGGCGCCGTCATGGCAGCCACCATCTGCAACAGCTGTGCTATGGTGGCGTATGGATCGTCGACCCTTATAAGAGTGGCTTCTATCGGATGCTCGGCGACGAAATCGCGACGCACAAGCACGATAGAACTCTGCGTCTGATATATGTAATGGGAATATTTCGGATTAGCTAAGAACGAAAGTGCACCTTTATGTCCCTCCTCGATTTTAGCGAATGTAGAAACGGCTACATTGCCGTCGCCCTCTACTGTACCACCGACAAGTGACGCAATCTGATTGGCTGAGAATTCCATCATTAGGCTGTTAAAAAAGTTTTAATGCGCAAATTTGCACATTTTTTTTAATAAAAGCGGCATAAATAGGCGAAAAAACACCGTCTTCAATCTGAATACAGCCCAAACTTCCGAAAGAACTCGCATAAACGACACGCAGCCCCGCCTAATGCCGATATAACTGACATCGACAGCGGGACTGCACACCCATGAATGGATTACAATAATCGCACAATATCAATATGCCGACAAGACGTCATGACGCATATCAATAAAGGAATTAACATCCACTATAGAGTATACCCCGGCGGCCCATTCATGGCTATAAACCAACCGCCGGGGTTTCAAATATTATTATTTAGAACAATGGGAAAGTAGAGGTGGTTGCCTCATATTTGCGCTCAAAGTCTTCAGGCGACATCACAAACATAAGAATACCCTGGATAAGCCAAAGAATACTTGGAATGCCACAAAGTACCCATGTGCCGATAAGAGCTATGATACCGGCAGTAGTCTTCCCGAGATAAAAATACTGAACACCGAATCCACCCAGAAAAATAGCCAAAAGAGCGCATACGCCGCGGCTCTTGCCGTAACGGTCGGAAGCAAACACATCGTTGGCCTGGGGAGGGTTGGGGCACTGACCGCCCATGTTAGGGGTAGAATAATTATTGTTCTGATTCATTGAAGTTAGATTTTAAACGTGATTGAATGCAAACACTATAACAAAAGTACACATAATATCCGTATATCCAAAATTTAACTCTGTTAATTTCACATTGACGGACGATAATTTGCAACTTCAATGAGAAAAAAAGACGTATCCCCCAAGCATATTCAACGCGGCACCGCTGGCCCATGAAAGATTTTTGCCACCATAACGCAATATCTCCTTTCAAAAAAACGCATTTTATCAGAATATTTCTTTAACTTTGCGAGGTTTTAGCCAACTACTGCAACCTTTTGATTTTTCATCAGAGAAAATGTAAACCTATGCGCGACATTAAAAAGGCATCACTCGTGCTGGAAGATGGAACCATATTCCACGGCAAATCATTTGGATATGAGTCTTCGACTGCCGGCGAAGTTGTGTTCAACACGGCAATGACAGGCTATCCTGAAAGCCTTACTGACCCATCC